>Ga0233431_1002325_pt1 | contig 27058 bp, 27 predicted proteins | sample SI_118_April2016_FD_179867 | JGI IMG/M metagenome (GOLD analysis project Ga0233431, IMG submission 179867) | Seawater microbial communities from Saanich Inlet, British Columbia, Canada - SI_118_April2016_200_MG | ecosystem: Environmental > Aquatic > Marine > Inlet | place: Canada: British...
ATAAAAATGCTTCCGCAAAAACCTGACCCTATTTTATTTGAGCAGATTTTTGGACATCTAACTGCATTTAGTTCCATTCACTCTGCCAAACTGCCGCTTGCTTCGCCATAATTGGCGAAGGTATTGTAAGGAGTAAGAAGAATGAAGAAGTCCCTATTTTTACTGTTCAGCCTTTTGCTGATCTCTGCTTTTGTGCTTAGTGCCTGTGGTGGTGCTGCACCTGCTGCTGAAGAACCTATGGCTGAAGAACATGCCGAAGAACCCATGGAAGAAGCTGCTGAAGAAGCACCCGCAGAAGAAGCCATGGAAGTTATTGAAGTAACCTTCTGGCACGCTTACGGCACCGGCTCCGCTGAAGAAACCGCAATGACTGCGCTTCTCGCCCAAGCCGCTGAAGATATGCCCCAATACAAGATCAACGCTCTCCAGATTCCTTTTGATGACATCTACACCAAGTACCGCACCGATGTTGCTTCTGGCGCTGGCCCTGATATGTTCATTGCCCCCAATGATTCCTTGGGCGACGATGCACGCGCTGGCTTGATCGCTGACATCACCGCTTTGGCTGATGGCAAACTCGGCGACTACGCTCCTCTTTCTGTTGAAGGCATGAGCGTTGATGGTGTACTTTACGGTGTTCCTGAATCCCTCAAAGCTGTTGCTTTCTGGTACAACACTGACATGATGCCTGAACCTCCCGCAACTACTGACGATCTTAAAGCCATAATGGAAGGTGGCACTCCCGTTGCTTTGAGCTTCGGCTGCTACCACCACTGGGGCTTCTATGGCTCCTTCGGCGGTCAGATCTTCGATGATAGCTGGACAGTTGTTGCTGGCGACGGCGTAGCTGATGCAGTTGGCTATTTGAATGATCTTTATCAGGTTTCCGTAGAAAATGGTTGGCCCAAGAACGATGGTGACGGCTTGGCTCCCTTCACTGAAGGCACCGTAGCTGCAATCACCAACGGCAACTGGGCAATGGGCGACTACTCAGCCGCTCTCGGCGACAAATTGGCTGTTGCTCCGCTTCCCGCAGGTCCCGGTGGCGCTGCTAACCCCCTTCTCGGCGTTGATGGCTATTACTTCAACCCCAATAGCGCAAATATGGAAGCAGCCCTCGAAGTTGCTCTTTACCTGACAGGCGTTGATGCCCAAACTCTGATGATGAATGATGCTGGTCACGTTCCCGCCCACACCGCTGTTGAAGTTACCGATCCTCTTATGCTCGGTCTCCTCGAAGGTTTCGGCAATGCTTACGTTCGCCCGCAAGTTCCTGAATTGGGTCTTTACTGGTCCAACTTCTGTGGCACCGACCAAGTATTTGAAGCTGGCACCCCCGCTGCTGACTGGGTCGCTGAAGCAACCACAAACGCTAACAAAAGCGAATAATCTAGCTTCGTAAATTAGCAATATGATATAACTAGCGTGGACGGAAATTTCGTCCACGCTAGTTATTCCAGCCAGACAAAACTCACCCAAAACGCCTTATAGCAACGCTCTGCGTTGCAGCTCTTTATAATGTCCCAACGCAGAGCATTGGGACAAGGATCAAGTTTCTATCCTGTTTTCTGGAGGATTTTTCAATGACAGAAGCTGATAAAAAAGCACATCGATGGGTCTTATTCCGCCGTTTTGCGCTCCCCTACGTTTATTTACTTCCTGCATTTATCGTGATGGCTTTCATCACTTTTTATCCCCTTGTTTATCAGGTCATCATTTCCTTCACAGATTTTCAACTCAAAGACCTTATGCACGGTTTGGCATCACCAAACCTAAACCAAGTCGGCTTGAAAAACTATATAGATATTTTTACGAACGCGCTCCCTGTTCAGAATTTTGAATTTGCTCGTATTCTTACTTATAACTTTTGGTGGGCAATCTCGAATGTTGCTCTCCACGTCCCCGCAGGTGTTGTGATCGCGGTTTTGCTTAATATCCCTGGGTTGTGGGGGAAACGCATTTATCGCGCCATTTATATTCTTCCTGTCGTCATCCCTCCCATTGTTGTCGCGACGGTTTGGCGCAATATCTTCCATGAACAATATGGCGCAATGAACCAATTTCTAACGGCGGTCGTAGAACTTTTTGGCGCAACAGACCCTGTACGCCTTCGCTGGCTCGAAGACTTCAACGCCCCCATAAAATGGCTTCTGCCCAACTCACCATTGCCTCTTGCTTACTACGCGATGATGATCGCCAACTTCTGGCTGGGCTGGCCCTTTATGACCCTCGTTGCCACAGGCGCGCTCCAAAGCATCCCCAAAGACCTTTACGAAGCTGCCTCCATTGACGGGGCGTCCAATACGCAGCAATTCTGGAATATCACTGTCCCTCTCCTAAAAACAGCGATGATCCCTGCTGCAATATATGGCTTTACGCTATCATTTAACTTATTTGCCTTTGTTTACTTCTTTACCGGCGGCGGACCAGCCCGCTCAACAGAAATTCTAGTAACCTTTGCCTACGACCTTGTTCGTAACCTGAACCTCTTCGGTGTTGCCGCCGCTTTTGCCGTGATCGTCTTCTTTGTTGCGCTCTTTGTCTTCCTTATCACCAATCGGATCACCCGCGCAACAGAATCTTATACGGAGGCTTAATCATGACAACTCAACAACATACGCCTAAAAAGAAAAATATCATTATCCGCTTTCTCAACATGAACACATCTGGCGAAACAAGCGGACGTGACCTCCCCCTCTGGCGCCAACTTCTTCTGCAAGTATTGACACTCTCCATCGGCGCAACCGTGATGTTTCCCATCATGTATATCATCACCATGTCGCTCAGCTCACAGACAACGCGCCCATCCAGTTTGCAGCTTTTCCCCAAAGAGATTTCTTTCGTTGCTTATCAGCAAGTTCTCGATCACCCTACTGCCAATCCCGTCAGTTTTATCGAGCTTTTGCGGAACAGTGTCGTTCTCTCCAGCGTTGTAGGATTACTTGCCGTCTTGGTTGCTGTTTCTGCTGCCTACGCATTTTCTCGCTTCAAATTCAAAATGCGTCAAGTGCTCATGGTCATGGTCTTTATTCCTCTCCTCATGCCCGCCATTGGTCTCGCAACACCGCTATACCTCTTGATGAACAGCGTTCGTCTCGCAGATTGTGGCGAAGGCGTAATGGCACTCGCCCCCTTTGCAACCTGTGCGGTTGGCGCGGGCAAAATAGTTTTCAATCTCCGAGATTCCCTCTACGGCGTAGGCATTTCCATGATCGCGGGAGCACTCCCCTTCGCTGTCTGGAATCTAAAAGGTTATATCGACACCATCCCCGAAGCCCTCGAAGAAGCCGCTGCTATAGACGGCGCAGACCCCAACCAAATCTTCTTCCGCATCATGTTGCCTCTTGCCGTTCCCCAACTCGCCGTTACTTTTTTCATCGGCTTCATCGGTCACTGGCAAGAATTCGCCATCTCATGGCTTTTCCTCACCAAACCCCAAGACTACACCCTCGCTATGACCCTCTATAATATGACCGGTCAATACGCCAACAGCATCCCCTGGAACCGTTTCGCGGCAATGGCCGTCATCGTCGCACTGCCGGTCGCGATCATCTTTATCGCCCTCCAAAAACAGATCGTCGGCGGTCTCACCTCCGGCGGTGTCAAAGGATAATCTCAAAGGCGGTCAAATTTGACCGCCTTTTTTATTCCAGTCTCTGAGCGAAACCGTAGCGACAGCGAAGGTGTAGACGAAGAGCGGTTCTACCGACTCCGTCCTTCGTCTATATTCCTCTCTTCGTTCGTCACTTCGCTCAGGGATTGTTTGTTTTTTTGGATCAATCCCCCAAATATCACCCCATGAAAAAACATCTTCTCATCTTCATCATTCTTGTAGTTGCGATCACCTCCGCCTGCACCCCTGACCCTGCACCTGCTCCCGTTAAAGCAACATCTCCGGCTAGTGAAGAGATACCGCCAAATGACTGGTGGGACGATGCCATCTTCTGCGAGATTTTTGTCCGCAGCTTCTACGATACAGACAACGACGGGATCGGCGATTTCAATGGCATCACCGCCAAACTCGACTATCTCGAAGACCTCGGCGTCAATGCTATTTGGCTGATGCCCATTCATCCCTCGCCTTCCTATCACGGCTACGATGTGCTCAACTATTACGCCGTCAACCACGAATACGGCACAATGGACAATTTCAAAAATCTCCTCGATGAAGCCCACAAACGCGATATCCGCATCATCATAGACCTTGTGCTCAACCATACATCTAGCCAGCACCCATTCTTTATAGATGCCAACAATAATCCAGCATCCCCTTATCATGACTGGTATGTCTGGTCGGAGAATTACCCAGGCTGGGGCGGGAGCACGTGGCATGAAACAAATCACGGCTATTATTATGCCCTCTTCTGGGGCGGGATGCCCGACCTGAACTACCGCAACCCCGAAGTGACTGAACAATTTGAGCAGGTTGCCCGATTCTGGCTCGACGAGATCGGCGTAGACGGCTTTCGTCTGGACGCTATTAAACATCTCATCGAAGAAGGGGATGTGACAGAAAACACCCTCGCCACACACGAATGGCTCGAAGATTTTTACATCCGCTACAAAAGATCAAACCCCGAAACCTACGTAGTCGGCGAAGTTTACGGTGCAGGCGGCTCCATTGCCCGCACCTATACCGGCGACGAACTGGATCATGTTTTCAATTTTGAGCTGGCATCGGGATTTATCAACTCTGCCAACGGCGGCTCGAACACAGGTATCAACAGTGCCTATCATTTCACACTCGAGCATATGCCCGATGGTAATTACGCAACATTTCTCAGAAACCATGACCAAAACCGCGCAATGAGTGAATTTTATGGCAATCTCGGCAAAGCAAAGGTCGCCGCATCCATGCTGTTGACTGCGCCGGGCACGCCCTATATTTACTATGGTGAAGAGATCGGGATGCTCGGGCAAAAACCGGATGAAGACATTCGTTTGCCAATGAGATGGTCGGGGGCGGCACACAGCGGTTTTAGCGGAACCCAGCCTTGGCACACGGGCGAAGCGGGCGATGAGAGCGTAAATGTTGAAGCACAAAAAAATGATCCAGCTTCTCTCCTGTCTCACTACCGCAGGCTGATCGCCCTCCGCAAAAAATATCCCGCTTTGCGCACAGGAGAAACAGCAATTTTAGATATGGGCACAACAGCCCTTTTTGCGGCGTTGCGCAGCGAAGGTGATGAAAGGATTTTGATCATCATCAACCTGACAGACGAAGCCGTGCAGGAGTATGCGCTTCCCGAAACGTATGTCTTGCAAAAAAATCTTGGCGAGCGTGACTTATCGGCGCCTATCTCCGCGTATGAGACATTGATCTTTACGGTCGAATAAGCAATTCTAAATATGTCCGAAATCTCCAGATTTCGGTGCTTACAAGCAAAAGTCTGGAAACTTTTGACTCCAAACTTGAAATACTGCGGTGGAATAATTCCGCTTGACAAATTGGACAAGATTGGTAGAATATCAACTATGTATACAAAGCAAAGAGAGAAATACACAGAATATTGCTCGTGTCTGGGGCGGGGTTCGTAACCGCCGTCTCTTCAAAGCCAGCTAACAGTTGAAAGATAGTGGACGAATTCCGCATCAAATTGATGTGCCTTCGCACTATCTTTTTTTATTTCTGTTAGCTGTTATTTTTTAAGAGAGAAAATGATGAATACACTTACCATTGAAAAGAAAACCTTGAATATACAGGTAGATAGTTTATCTGCCCGTGTGGGGAATACGCCCCTCTTGCCGCTTCAATGTATAACCTTGGGCTTGCCTGCCTCTGTGAGCATTTACGCCAAAGCCGAATGGTTCAACCCCGGCGGCTCGATCAAAGACCGCGCAGCCCTTAATATCATTCAAACCGCTATCGCCAACGGAGAGCTAAAACCAGGAAAACGTCTGCTCGATTCAACATCCGGAAATACAGGAATCGCCTACGCCACCTTCGGTGCTTCGATGGGAATCCCCGTCACACTCGCGCTCCCTGAAAATGCCAGTCAAGAGCGAATATCCATTTTACGCGCTCTCGGCGTGGAACTTGTTTTGACGGACGCGCTTGAGGGTCCAGAAGGCTCGATGAATGTCGTCCGCAAAATGCTTCAGGAATCGCCAGAAAAGTATTTTTACGCCAATCAATATGGCAATCCTGCAAATTGGATGGCGCATTATCAGAGTACGGGACCCGAAATTTATACCCAAACAGCAGGTCAAATTACACACTTTGTTGCGGGCTTAGGCACATCTGGTACGATGATGGGCACAGGGCGTTATTTGCGCGATCAAAATCCACAAATAGAATTAGTTGCCGGACAACCGACAAATTCCCTGCACGGCCTGGAAGGCTTAAAACACATGCAGAGCGCGGAACACCCTGCCATTTATGACGAGAATTTATCAGACCGCTATGTAGAGATTGAGACAGAAGCCGCGCACGAAATGGTACGTCGTCTTGCTCGCGAAGAAGGTCTCTTTGTTGGGCTTTCTTCTGGTGCAGCAGCGGTTGCAGCGTTGCGCGTCGCAGAAAAACTTGAAAGTGGCGTTGTCGTGACTATTTTTCCTGATGCTGGATATAAATATTTGAGCAACGAAGAGCTTTGGAAGTGATGATTTTGCGAGCGAAGCGACGAGTGCCCTTCAGGGTAAGCAATCTCATCATTAATTAGGGAGACTGCTTCGTCAGACATTCGCCCTCCTCGCAGAATCAGTAACTAAAAAATGCTCAAAATCCCACAAAACTTGCTCAAAAAAATCCACGAACACGGAGAGAAATCTTATCCCGAAGAAGGGGTGGGATTTCTCTTCGGCACGGAAGCAGGCCCACGTCAGGTCGTCACGATCTATCCTGTTGCAAACGCTCGTGAAAAAGAAGCGCGTCACAATCGCTATACCGTTGCCCCACAAGATATAATCCGAGCAGACGAAGAAGCAGAAAAAATGGGATTGAGCATCATCGGTGTTTTTCACTCACATCCCGACCATCCCAGCAAACCCTCTGAATTTGACCTAAAATGGGCTGCGCCTTACTTTTCTTATATCATCACTAGCGTTCTAAACGGAGAAGCAGCAGAATCCTGTTCGTGGCGACTCAATGAAGAGCGCAACGGCTTTATTGAAGAAACCATAGAAATACTTTGAAGAAAGGGCTCGAGCGAATATAATCACATCACTATGCCGATCATAAAAATCCCCACATCCCTACGCCATTACACAGAAGGAAATACGGATATTCTCATCGAAGGAGAAAGCGTTGCAGAAGCACTCAACTCACTTTGCGAAAAATATCCATCTGTAGCAAAAAATCTCTTCAACAAAGAAGGGCTTCTCGATACATCTATCCAAATCGTCGTAAACAAAGACTTTATCGGCAATTTACAGGGATTACAAACACCCCTAAAAGATGATGATATTTTGCGAATTATCCCCACTATAGCTGGTGGAAAATAGGTCAAGGCCTTATGACAACACTCACAGACCAAGAATTCTTACGGTACTCACGCCATCTCCTGATCCCCGAAGTCGGATTATCGGGACAAGAAAAGCTCAAAGCCTCCTCTGCGCTCATCATCGGTACAGGCGGATTAGGCTCTCCCATCTCTCTCTATCTCGCCGCTGCGGGGATCGGCAGAATCGGTTTGGTAGATTACGACGTGGTGGACACATCAAATCTCCAGCGCCAGATCATCCACAGCCACGATACCCTCGACAAACTAAAAGTGGATTCGGCACGCACGCGGATGTTGGGTTTGAATCCGCACATTCAAATTGATACCTATAACGAGCCTTTTACCACTGAAAACGCGATGAGAATCGCCACCGGCTACGATATCATCATCGACGGGACAGATAATTTCCCGACCCGCTATTTAAGCAACGATGTAGCCGTTTTTCTCGGCATCCCAAATGTTTATGGTTCGATCTATCAATTTGATGGACAAGCTAGTGTTTTTTATGCCAAAGAAGGCCCCTGTTATCGCTGTCTTTTCCCATCACCCCCACCGCCACATCTTGTCCCATCCTGTGCAGAAGGTGGTGTTTTGGGTGTTTTGCCCGGCACAATTGGCTCCATTCAGGCAACCGAAGCGATCAAAATGCTTTTGGGCATCGGCTCCTCCCTCGTTGGCAGATTACTGCTCTACAACGCGCTGGAGATGACATTTGACTATGTCAAACTCAAGAAAAACCCCAAGTGTCCTGTTTGCAGCGAAAACCCAAGTATTACAGAATTAATTGACTACGAAGAATTCTGTGGTGTGCCTGGCCACCATATCGACGAAATGCCCTCTGAATGGGATATCAGCGCACTTGAATTAAAAGATGTGCTAGAAAAACCATCCAAACCCATTTTGCTTGATGTGCGAGAACCTCACGAACAACAGATTTCGGATCTGCCGGATTCGGTCAATATCCCTTACGGCGAGCTAGCCAGCCGCATGTCTGAGCTGAATACAGCCGATGAGATCGTCATCTTTTGCCGAACAGGGAACCGCTCTCTCTACGCCATAGAAATCCTGCTCGGCGCGGGTTTCCGTAAACTCAAAAATCTCGAAGGCGGGATCAATGAATGGGCGGAGGATGTTGATTCAAGTTTGCCGGTTTATTAATTTACAGGCGTAGAAACCCAAATTCTTGAAGAATTCGGGTTTCTCGGGCGGGTTATTAGCGCAAGCATAGAATCCTGAATTTTGCCAACATTCGGGATTCTGAAATGTAGGCATCTCCTTTTTATTCCCCCTCAATTTCAAAACCTTTTCTACTGTATAATTCTAGTGTTCTAAACAAAGTAATCTAAGCGGACGGAATTTTAAAAATCTTGCAAACAGAGAGTTAGGATATGCCAAACGAAAACAGACAATTAAATAAAGCAGCAAAGTCTAAAAAGGACGAGTTTTATACGCAACTGTCTGACATTGAACGAGAATTAAGACATTATAAAAGTCAATTCAAAGACAAAATTGTCTATTGCAATTGCGATGACCCGCGTGTTAGCAATTTTTTTCATTACTTTTCCTATAACTTTGAAAAGTTGGCGTTGAAGAAATTAATTTCATCTTGTTACAAAAACCAGAATATGGATTTGTTCAGTCAAAACGATGCAGAACACGCTATTTACCTAGAATATGATGGGGATAAAAACAGAAACAACATACCTGATCCAGAAGAAATTGGTATTAGGCACTTTAAAGGAGATGGGGACTTTCGTAGTAAAGAAAGTATTGAATTATTGAAACAAGCCGACATCGTTATAACCAATCCACCATTTTCTTTGTTCAGAGAGTATGTAGCTCAACTTATCAAATACGATAAGAAATTTCTCATCATAGGTCATCAAAATGCTATAACCTACAAAGAGATTTTTAAGCTAATCAAGGATAATAAGATGTGGCTTGGATATGGTTTTAAGCGAAATATGGCTCATTTTCTCAATCCACATTATGAAGACTATGCAACAGATACCGATCATAGAGAAGGTATGATTCGAGTATCGGGTGTAGCCTGGTTTACCAATCTAGACATTCAAAAAAGACATGAAGATATAATTCTCTACAAAAAATATTATGGCAATGAGAGTGAATATACTAAATATGACAACTTTGATGCCATAAACGTAAATAAAACAAAAGAGATTCCTATGGATTATTACGGTCCGATGGGTGTCCCAATTACCTTTATGGCAAAATTTAATCCTGACCAATTCGAGGTACTTGGAAATCTTGGTTCATACGCACCCGATGGCTATTCTTTAAGTTCGGCAATATATATCAATGATAAGAAAATATATAAGCGAATCTTAATTCAAAGGAAGCGATAATGAAAATAGAACTCAAAGAAATCACTGTCCGTGAATTAACCGCTGACTACGAAGATAACGAAGAAAAGGGCGTGCTTGGGTACGGTGGCAAATTAGATATACGTCCGCCCTATCAAAGAGAATTTATCTACAAAGATAAACAAAGAGATGCTGTCATTGACACCGTCACGAAAAATTTCCCGCTCAACGTCATGTATTGGGCAGTCCGCGAAGACGGCAATTTTGAAGTGATCGACGGTCAACAACGCACGATTTCCATTGCGCAATATATAGAAGGTGATTTTTCTTTTAGGAACATGTATTTTCACAACCTTCAGAAAGATGAGAAAGAAGAAATTCTGAACTATAAGTTAATGATTTATCTGTGCAGTGGAACAGATAGCGAAAAATTGGAGTGGTTCAAAACAATCAATATTGCAGGAGAAGAGTTAACAGACCAAGAACTAAGAAACGCTGTTTATTCGGGTTCTTGGGTAACTGATGCAAAGCGACATTTTAGTAAAAATGGTTGTCCTGCTTATGGTTTGGGGAGTGATTATTTAAGTGGCTCGGCGATTAGACAAGATTATTTAGAAACCACAATAAAATGGCTAAGCAATAACTCGGTAGAAGACTACATGGCGAAACACCAAAATGAGCCAAACGCTAATGAATTATGGCTTTATTTTCAAAGTGTCATCAATTGGATCAATGCAGTCTTTCCAAAATACCGCAAAGAAATGAAAGGAATAGCATGGGGGCTTCTTTATAATGAGTTCAAAGACCAAAAGTTTGATTCTATAAAACTTGAAAAAGAAATTTCACTCTTAATGCAAGACGAAGATGTAACGAAGAAAAAAGGCATCTATTCCTATGTCCTAACCAGAAAAGAGAAGCATCTCAATATCCGCACCTTTAGTGATAATCAAAAACGGGAAGCTTATGAAAGACAAAAAGGAATTTGCGCATTTTGCAGCGAAGAATTTGAATTAAACGAAATGGAAGCCGACCATATCACCCCTTGGCACGAAGGCGGCAAAACCATCGCTGAAAATTGCCAAATGTTATGTCGAGATGATAACCGCAGAAAATCTGGCAAATAGCCCATAAGAATCCTGGTTTTTTGAAAAAACCAGGATTCTGGTGTAAGCAAAGAACCCCGAATTTTTAAAAAAATTCGGGGTTCTAATCAAAAAAGGAAAAGCAATGCCAAGAAGAAAAATTCTCTTTGAAGAAGGTCATTATTATCACATCTACAATCGTGGCAATAATCGCGGAGCGATCTTCTTCAGGCCAGAAAACTACAGCTTCTTTTTGCGGCGCTGGAAAAAATACCTGACACCCTACCTCGATACGATTGCCTATGCGCTCATGCCCACACATTATCATTTTCTCGCGCGGGTGAAAAATCCCGAATTCTTTAAGAATTCGGGATTTTCGGAACCCACCCCAGCTATTTCTAACGCCATGCAAAGATTTGGACTTTCCTACACAAGAGCAATAAACAAAAGATTTGACCGCGTTGGCTCGCTCTTTCAAGGCGTATATCAAGCAAAACTTATCCAGACAGAGTCTCATCTTTTACATCTTTGCCGCTATATTCATGGCAATCCTGTCAAAGACGGCTTGGTCGCTGACTCTGCAGATTGGGAATATTCCAACTACTTAGAGTGGATTGGAGAACGCGACGGAACACTCTTTGACCCTGAATTTGTCCACGCTTATTTTGCATCACCTGAAGATTATCGTCAATTTATCCTTGATGATCTGCTTGGACGCGATTTACCTGATGATATACAGTTGTATTTAGAAAGCCTGAATAAATAAGCAACAGAATCCCAGTCTTTTCAAAAAACCGGGATTATTCGCCAAAAGACAGTAAAATACACCTACATGAAAACCCAAATTATTCAGCTTGAACCTCACGACAACCATATCTCCATCCGCGACAAGATGAACTGGAGCAAGACTCCGCGCATCCTCTTGGTTTTGCCGCGGCGTGGCAAATTTGATCTGAACACCCTCGATCTGAAGCTGCTCCAACGTTATGCAAAAAGTCTCGGCGCAGAACTAGGCTTGGTCACCAAATCGACCAAGGTCATCCGCGCGGCAGATGTGCTCAACATCTCCGTTTTTGAGAGCAATCTAGCCGCCCAACGCGAATCCTGGCATCTCTCAGTGCGTAAAAAATATCGTGAACACAAAGCGTCAAAAGACCTGCGCGAAAAACAAAAAGAATTTCGCACAAAAGAAGCAAAATGGCGCAATCATCCGCTGACGCGCTTGGCATTTTTTTCGCTCGGCGTTTTAGCATTATTGATGGTCATCGTCGCCTTTTTGCCGCGAGCCGAGGTTGTTTTAGTGCCAGAAAAACGTGTTCAGAGTCTCATTATCCCTGTCCGGGCAAACGCCGATATAACGGAGATTTTTCTTTCGGGCAGCATCCCTGCCCAAAGAGCGCGCGTGATTTTAACGGAATCCACTTCGGCTGGGGCAAGTGGTCGAATAGCGGTACCTGCTAAAAATGCGCGCGGCACGGTCATCTTCCATAACCTAACCGATTCGCCTGTCCAGATCCCCGCCGGGACAATCATCCGTAGCTTGGAAGATGAAGAAATCCGCTTTGAAACGATGGATAACACCAAGATCGAAGGCGGTGTTGATGCGGAGGTGGAAGTCCGCGTTGAGGCGCTGATATTTGGAGAACGGGGCAATCTTGACCCGAACTTGCTCGAAGCCATCGAAGGCGATTTGGGTCTGTCGCTGGCAGCCACTAATCCCAACCCCATCGAGGGAGGCAGCGACGATTTTGTACTCGCCCCCTCAACGCAAGATCGCAGCGAGTTGCGAGATCGGCTGATGGTCTCTTTTTACCAGCAGGCTGAAGAAAAAATTGCCGAAGAACTCTCAACGGGCGATTTGCTTTTCCCCAACGCGGTCAGCGAAGCGGAAATCATTGAAGAAATTTATGACCCGCCCCCAGGCGAATCTGGAGACCGCCTAACACTTAGCGTGAGCGTCGAATTTGAGATCCAGTTTGCGAAAGGAACAGATTTGGCTGAACTGGCACAATCTGCCCTCGATGCATCGCTCCCAACAGAGTTTTCGCCTGTGCCCAACACTTTGCGCTTTGAGCACCTGAGCGATTTTGAAAACAACGCCCCCGGCATAACTTCCTGGCAAATGCGCGTAGAGCAGGATTTACGCCCGATCATTACCCCCGCCCAAATTGCCGCCCTGACGCAGGGATGCGAGATCGAAGTTGCCACTCAAAGCCTAAAAGAGAATTTTGAACTTGCCGAACCTCCGACAATTACAGTCACCCCTTCCTGGTGGAAATGGATGCCCATTGCACCTTTTAGAATTGAGCTTGTTCTCAAATAGTTATCCACAGATGATGCAGTTTTTTAATTGCTACCTTTACCATCCTTGCTTATGAAAATTCTTGCCGTAGACCCCGGAGAAAAAAATATCGGCCTCGCCATCAGCGATGAGTTGGGCATCTCTGCCAAACCACTCGCCGTCATTATACATATTCAGCGAGAGAAAGATGCCGCGCGCGTTGCCGAAATTGCGACAGAAAAAGGCGTGGAACTGATCATCATTGGGCAATCGCTTGACGATGCCGGTAAACCAACTTTCACAGGGCGAAAATCTGCCCGCTTTGCAAAAGCCCTGCGCGCCCAAACAGAGATTCCCGTAAAACTTTGGGATGAATTCCGCAGCACCCAAATTGCCCGAGAAACGCGCGTCAAAATGGGTGTTTCCCGCAAAAAACGCGGCGGACATCTCGACGATGTTGCAGCAGCTGTCATTCTGCAATCTTATCTGGACAGAGAAATTGAAAATTAAGAATTCATAATTCTTAATTAATAGTATGCGTCGTTTTCTAACAATCTCCGTCACTCTGCTCATTCTTGCTGCCTTCGCCGTGTTATTTGTAGTTCCGGCACTTGCGAAACATCATTATGGTGAGCCATCTTCTGCGTTGTCGGGCAAAAACCGCTATAGCTATGCCGCAAAAATCCTCTGGCACGACCCCACCATCCGCCGCGTCGCAGACCCCTATGGCACAGAAAAAAATTTCACCCTTGAGCAGGACGAATCGCCCTATCAACTCGCAGCACGTCTCGAAGCAGAAGGGCTTATTCTCGATGCCGAAGCCTTCCTGACCCTCCTCATCTACACAGGCATGGATACATCGCTCCTGCCCGGCAACTACAAACTCGGCCCCTCTCTCTCCATGCAAAGCATCGCCGGAATGCTTCAGGATTCGCGCGCCAGCCAGATCGAATTTATCGTCCTGCCCGGATGGCGGATAGAAGAGATCGCCGCATCGCTCGCCTCCTCTGGCTTACTCATTGCAGAAGACACATTTCTGGACGCCGCACATTCTCCTCCGCCTCTCGCTCTGGAAGCGACAGAGGCATCATCTCACGAGGGCTTTCTCTTCCCCGATTCTTACATTCTCTCACGCAACATGACCGCCGAACAACTCCTTACCGAATTGACGCTTGATTTTGCCCGCAATCTCTCTCCAGAGATCAAAGCCGGTTTCGCCGCACAAGGGTTATCGTTATACGATGGGGTCAAACTCGCGTCCATCGTCGAGAGAGAAGCTGTCGTCGCGGATGAGCGGAAGATGATCGCATCGGTATTCCTTAATAGACTCCGAGCAAGCCAAAAATTGGAGACTGATCCGACGATCCAATATGCCCTCGGTTATGATGAAATATCCCAAAGCTGGTGGAAAGCCCCGCTCACTTATACTGATCTCGAAGTTGTCTCGATTTATAATACTTATATCCACGCAGGTTTGCCACCTACGCCGATCTGCAATCCATCGCTGGGATCGCTAGAAGCGGTCGCTTTCCCTGCCGAAACGCCTTATTACTATTTCCGTGCCCGCTGTGATGGCAGCGGGCTACACGCCTTTGCAGAAACCTTCGAAGGACATTTAGCAAATGGCTGTGAGTAAAAAAATGAAAAAATTCTTCTTCAATCTAAGATATTTTCGCAATAATATTCCTTGGGATAGTGGCATCTCCCCGCCAGAATTGCTCGACTTCATTGAGAAGCACCCATCTGGGCGTGCGATCGATCTTGGCTGTGGCACAGGAACAAATGTGATTACGCTCACCCAACACGGCTGGCAAGTCAGTGGTGTAGATTTTGCGCCACGTGCGATTAAAATTGCCCGTCGCAAAGCTAAAAGTGCAAAAATAAATGCTGATCTACAAGTCGGCGACGTAACCAAACTACATGACATTGATGGCAAATTTAATCTTGCTTTGGACATGGGCTGTTTCCACAACTTAGGTGATAAAAAAAACAATTATCTCAACCGCCTTGATGAAATTCTCGCTCCGAACGGATTTTGGTTGCTATACGCGCACATCCTTTCCCCAGAACACGCAGACCCAGACCATGGAATTTCTTCAACCGAAGTTGAAGGCCTGAAAAGTTGCTTCAATCTTATTTGGCGCAAAGATGGGACAGACAAAATCGGGCGTAATTCGGTCTGGGCGTTATTTCAAAAAACTTCGTAGGGGCGCGGTCATCGCGTCCGAGCAACAGGACGTTGCCTCTACCACATTCTATTGGTATTTCTTTATGCATCTCCTTTTCTTATTCCTCGATGGTGTTGGGCTCGGCGCAAATAACCCAGATACAAATCCCCTTGCCCGCGCAAAGATGCCGACGCTGCATATCTTGCTGGGCAAGCAAACCATGACAGCATCCACTGCACCTTATCATGGCAAAAAGGCAACGCTACTCGCACTAGACACAACCCTCGGCGTGGATGGGATGCCCCAATCCGCCACCGGACAAGCAACGCTGCTTACAGGGATCAATATTCCAGCCGAGATTGGCTATCATTATGGACCAAAACCAAATGCTGATGTGCGAGAGTTTCTACTAAATACAAATAACGATTCTGTCATTGCGAGCGAAGCGACACAATCTCCTTCTGAGAAAGCAAATAAAGGCGAAACCATCTTTTTCTGGCTACGCGCAAATAAAAAGACAGCCGCGCTCTTAAGTGCCTATCCCGATGGCTATTTCAAAGGTATCAATTCCGGGAAACGACTCTACTCCGCTATTCCCCTTGCCGTTACTCAGGCGGGATTTCCTCTCTTCACCGCGGAAGATATTTATGCAGAGCGTGCGCTCGCTGCCGACTTCACCAATGAAGGCTGGCGCAAAATGCTCAAAGACGAAACTGCTCCCCTCTTCACACCAGAAGAAGCAGGCGCAAAAATGACCAAACTCGCCATGCAATACGATTTCTCCTTTTTTGAATACTGGGCAAGTGATTACGCTGGACATAAACAAGATATGGATTGGGCGATCAACCAACTAGAATCTTTTGACGGCGTGATAAAAGGTTTGCTTGACACCATGCCCGATAACTTGCTTGTGCTCGTCACATCCGATCATGGAAATATGGAAGACCTTGGCACGCGGCGCCACACAGATGTGGATGTGCCTTGTTTATTATTAGGAACTGAAGAAGCAAGAAAGAAGTTTGTCGGGGAAAACTTAGAAAACCTAGCCGATATTACTCCTGCAATAAAAAGATTCTACAACTAAGTACCTCATTATCTCTCATCCAAAAAATGAGATTTCAACCAACATATTGACAAATCGCGATATGTTGATACAATTCGCGCATGGCCATAAAAAACCAACTAAAAGCCCTCAACAATTCCGCTCGAATGCAAATTCTCGAATGGCTGAAGGACCCAGATGCCAATTTTCCGCCCCACGAAAGCGGATTGACTTTTGAAAATGGCGTTTGCGTCGCTTATATTCAGGAAAAAGCAGGGATTTCCCAATCTACCACATCTCAATATATATCCATCCTTCACCAAGCAGGCTTCGTCCTCCCGACCCGGATCGGGAAATGGACTTATTACAAGCGCGATGAAGAAAAAATCTCCCAATTCATGCAAGAGCTGAATGGGATCATGACCATTCCAGGAGAAGAAAATGATTGAACGGCTCAACCCTTTTAGCTTTGGTTCCTTCGGGTACTATTCACAGGGCATGAAAATTGATCTTGGCACAAAAACAATGATCTTGACCGCAGGACAGATCGCGCTCGATGACGAGGGTAAACCCGTCGCGCCGGGTGATTACACCAAACAAACAAAGTTTCTTTTTGAACGAATAAAACAGGTGCTGGATGCCGCTGGCGCAACAATAGACGATGTAGTTAAGGCACAGTTTTTCATCAAAGATGTAAGCAAATACAGCGAAGTTTCAGCCGTGCGAAACGAGTATTTCGTCAACGCACGCCCAGCTACCACGATGGTGGAAATCAGCGATACCGTCGCTGAAGGCTGCGACGTTGAGATCGAAGTTATGGCGATTATTGATAACGAGTAAGAACAAACCAGTTCTTGAGATGAGTATTCCTAGAGAACATGGACGTTATTCAAAGTGGAGACAAATGAAAGTTAAAATTAGCAGTATAAATGCTGGTGTTTCAGGTGAGTATTTTGTTGCAGCAGAATTAAGTAAAAGAGGGTTTATTGCATCAATTACGCTTAGAAATACAAAGGGTATTGATATATTAGCAACAAATCCTGAAACGGAAAAAACTCTTAATGTCCAAGTCAAAACTCATCAAGGTAAAAGCCGAAGTTGGATACTAAACAAAAAAGCGGAAAACAATTATGCGTCCAATTTATTCTATGTTTTTGTCAGTTTAAAAGGTCTTATGGATCGCCCCGATTATTATATTGCCCCAAGCAAAACAGTTGCCACATATGTGAAAAACAGCCATGCAGAATGGCTCAGAACACTAGAAAAAAATGGACAACAACGTAACGACTCTTCAATGAGAAAATTTGAAGACAAATCCGGAGAGTATTTGGAACGATGGGATTTGTTGAAATAAAGAGATTATTACAAAACACAAGGAGAAAAACATGAGTGAAAAAGTTGCAATTATTACCGCTGCCGGGCAAGGAATCGGTGCAGCAATCGCCAAGGAATTGGCAGAGGTTGGCTATAAAGTTTCCTTGCTTTCAAACTCTGGCGGGGCTGTAAAGCTCGCTGAAGAGCTGGGCGGAATCGGGATGACAGGCTCCGTTACTGAGCCTGCTGACCTGGAAAAACTGGTCAACGCCACGATGGAAAAATATGGTCGGGTTGATTCGGTAGTCACGAATACCGGGCATCCGCCCAAGGGCGATATTTTAGCGATCTCCGATGAAGACTGGCACCAAGGTTTGGAACTGCTGATCCTGCCTGTTGCACGTATGGCTCGGCTGGTCACACCTATTTTTGAAAAAAAGGGCAGCGGAGCAATGGTCAACATATCCGCTTTTTCGGCTTTTGAGCCATCCCTATCCTTCCCCGTTTCGAGTGCTTTGCGCGCCGCGCTGGCGGGATACACAAAACTCTACGCCGACCGTTACGCCGAAGCGGGCATCCGCATGAACAATGTGCTCCCCGGCTTTATGGATAATTACCCATCCACACCTGAGATCGTTGAGAAAATCCCGATGAAGCGCTATGCCAAAGTACAGGAAGTGGCGAAAACGGTGCGTTTCCTGCTCTCGGATGATGCCGGATATATCACCGGACAAAATATCCGCGTGGATGGCGGGATCACGCGCTCGGTTTAGCTTGCTTCCACTTAATAACAACAGCCCGTTGAGCAGCTTTATAGCGTTAGCGGGCTGTTTATTTTTCTGTGAATCTAGATCGTGCGTCGCACCAAACGATGAGAATCTGCCCTTCAACAAAGAAAATACTGTCAACAAGCATTTTCCCAGTCGAAATTGGTGCGACGCACACCTGCCCCACAAACTGTACTATTCGGTAGTAAAATAGGCCGAACTGTATCTGGATATTTATCTTTCTTTTCGGTTATATTCAATAAAAGAGCTCGCTAAAAAACAGAGGTGATTATGGCAAAGCAAAAATTCAAATGGGATGACCCATTTTTATTCAACAACCAACTAGATGAAGAAGAACGCATGGTGCGAGATATGGCACATCGTTTCTGCCAGGAGAAGTTAATGCCCGGCATCACCGAAGCGAACCGCCATGAAAATTTCGACCGCAATAATATGAATCAAATGGGCGAAATGGGCTTCCTTGGCATCACCATCCCTGAAAAATATGGTGGCGCAGAAATGAGCTACGTTGCCTACGGTCTGGTCGCCCGCGAAGTTGAGCGCGTGGACAGTGGCTATCGCAGCGCGATGAGCGTCCAAAGTTCGCTGGTAATGCACCCCATTAATACTTATGGCACCGAAGAACAGAAACAGAAATATCTACCCAAATTGGCGAGCGGCGAATGGATCGGCTGTTTTGGTCTGACCGAGCCAAATCATGGCAGTGACCCCGGTAGTATGGAAACCCGCGCTAAAAAAGTGGATGGCGGCTGGATATTGCACGGCAGCAAAACGTGGATCACAAACTCCCCCATCGCCGACGTTTTCATCGTTTGGGCAAAAGCCAGCACAAATAATAGAATTCGCGGCTTTATCCTTGATAAAGGCATGAAAGGCTTGAGTGCCCCAAAAATCGAAGGAAAATTCAGCCTGCGCGCCAGCATCACCGGCGAGATCGTCATGGACGAAGTCTTTGTTCCAGATGAGAACCTAATGCCCAACGTAGAAGGTTTGAAAGGTCCATTCGGATGCTTGAATAAGGCGCGCTTTGGTATTGCCTGGGGCGCACTTGGTGCTGCTGAATTTTGTTGGCACGCATCTCGTCAATACACCTTGGATCGCCCGCAGTTTGGGCGTCCGCTGGCAGCAAATCAATTGATTCAGCTAAAACTAGCGAATATGATGACAGAAATTACACTGGGACTACAAGGAGTCTTACAGGTTGGGCGTTTAATGGATGAAGATAAATCCACGCCAGAAATGATCTCCTTGGTTAAACGTAATTCCTGCGGTAAGGCATTGGAGATTGCCCGTCATGCGCGTGATATGCACGGTGGGAACGGTATTGCAGACGAGTATCACGTCATCCGCCACGTTATGAACCTTGAAGCCGTGAATACCTACGAGGGCACGCACGATATCCATGCCCTTATCCTCGGGCGCGCGCAGACGGGCATCCAGGCTTTTTCGGCATAGATAAAATCTAGACTTCCGAAGTTTTGCGAAGCACTTCTAGCGAAGCGCAGAAGCAGAAACTTCGGAAGTTTTTTCTTTCAAAGGCTATTTCCCTACCGAACGGTTGGTAGTTTTTTTGTGATATAATTAATTCACCTTCACAATCATTGCTTTTGTCAAGTTTTTAGACAAGAGAAATTTTCAAATAACTACCTTTACCAAAGGAGGAACATCTTGAAAATCGTAGTCTGTGTCAAAGTAGTCCCCGACTCAGCGGCAACTCTCGTCGCAGAGAATGGACAACCCTCTTGGGGCGATGCACCCTTGGTCATCAATCCCTGGGACGAGTATGCCGTAGAAGCGGCGCTCAATATGGGCGGCGACGTGACCGTCATCAGTATGGGTGACGAAAGCGCCAAAGAAGCCACCAAACACGCCCTCGCAATGGGCTGCAACGAGGCTATTCTTATCTCTGACCCCGCCCTATCAACTATAGATACACAAGGAACAGCCAAAGTTCTCGCCGCCGCCATCCAGAAAATTGGCGATGTAGATATGGTCTTCTTCGGCAAACAAGCCATTGATGGCGACTCGGGCATCACCCCCGCCCAAACCGCGCGCGTTCTCGGCTATCCCGCGCTTACGCTCGCATCATCTATCGAAGTAGATGGCAGTAACGTCAAAGTAGAACGCTCCATCGAAGAAGGCTCACAAACAGTCAGCGCCGCGCTTCCCGCTGTTTTCAGCCTCGTCAAAGAATATGGCGAACCCCGCTACCCCTCCTTCATGGGCATCCGCAAAGCCTCTCGCGCCCAAGTCCCCGTTTGGGATCTGGCAGAACTCGGCATCGAAGCCCCCACGCCCGCAGTGACAATTGAAGGCATCGAAAATCCGCCCGCCCGCGACGTAAGCATCGAGATGATCGAAGGCGGCAGCCCCACTGAGATCGCAGAAAAACTGGCAGACAAGATCATGGCGGAGAAAATCTTATGAAAATCTGGGTATATATTGATCACTTCAAAGGCGAAGCCCTTCCCGCATCTTGGGAAGCCATCGGCGCAGCCAAAAGCTTGGGTGGGGATGTCTCAGCCCTTGTCCTCGGTTCTGGCATAGAAGCACTCACCAACACAGCATTTGAATATGGTGCGGATGAAGTCCTCCTCGCAGATGATGCCGCCTTGGCAGATTTCCGCACAGAGACCTATGCGACTGCCCTATCAGTCCTCGTATCGGACGCAGCCCCCGGCTTGCTACTCTTTCCCACAACATCTCGGGGACGTGAACTTGCCGGCATGACCGCCATCGACCTGAACAGCGGCGTTCTCGTAGACGTGATCGCCCTCGAAGCAGATGGTGACAAAGTCGTGGCTACACGCCCCATTTACGCAGGCAAATTACTCCAAAAAACCGCCTGCAACGCCACCCCGCAAATTATCACCCTCCGCGGACGCGCCTTCGCAAAACTCGAAGCGGAATCTGGACGCACAGGCACGCTCACCAAAGTGGATGCTAACGTCGGCGAAGAAAAATCCACCGTCGAAGGTTATGGCGAGACCACCAGCGGCGTCAGCTTAACCGATGCAGGAGTCATCGTCTCTGGCGGACGCGGCACATCCAATAACCCTGCCCTCGAAGCCCCCGGCGACATGAGCGACGAAGAAGCCGAAGTTTGGCGCGCTCAACAAGGCTTTGCCCTCATCGGCGATCTCGCAAAAACGCTCGGTGCAGCGGTCGGTGCCTCCCGCGCCGCCGTGGATGCAAATTACATCCCCTACGCCAATCAGGTTGGGCAGACTGGCAAAGTCGTCAGCCCCGATCTTTATATCGCCAACGGCATCTCTGGCGCCATCCAGCACCTCGCCGGAATGCGCAACTCAAAAATCATCGTCGCCATCAACAAAGACGCCGATGCCCCCATCTTCAAAAAAGCCCGCTACGGCGTGGTCGGCGATCTACATCAGATCGTCCCTGCATTGACTGAAGCAATGAAGGCGAAGTTAGGGAAGTAGGCTTCAGATCAGTATTCAGGGGGCGGTATTCGGTAAACCATAGACTTCCGAAGTTTTTGAAACTTCGGAAGTCTATTTATATCCACGATTTAAGATAAAATAACTCCATGATAACTAAACGCCAACTCACCATCCTCCTTGTTCTAGCGAGCTTTTTGCTTTTTGCCTGTAGCCTTTTCGAAGACGAATATTTCAGCGATCCTTACGAAACAGAATCATACCAAGGCGATGAATATGCCGAAGAAGAAGCCTACGAAAAAGATGTCGAAGAAGCTCAAAGCGAAGAAACAACCGAACTTGTTGGCTCCCCTGAGTTGAGCATCGAATCTATCCCTGAATATGCCGATCCCGCTTTTGAAGTTTTTAGCCAATATGTAGATATTTTCGGCGTCGGCGTCTACGCCACCAGCGAGATTCCCGAAGACAAAGTGCTCCACGCAGCCGGGATAATGGCGCAATACCTTGACAATACCGAAGACGGGCTGCCTGACGACCCTGCCGTGATTCGAGCCTTGCAAACCAAACAAGCATCGATCTATATTTTCCCTCTCCCCGACAGTCGCGCTGAAGAAGAATTCATCGATGGCATTGAACATCTACTCGACAGCGGAAAACTTGCGCTCCAGCCTTGTTATGGTAAAGAGATCGTTCCTAACGGCGCAGCACGCGGCGAGTTTGATGCCTCTCTTGAAGAAATTTTGCACCTCATCACCAATACAGGTTACGCCCATGCCTACCCTGAGATATTTGGTGAAGAACGCGGCACTGCTATCGCAGATGCGATGGACAAAGCACGCGGCGGATATTTTGAATATGTCCCCGCTTCATACCCCGACGGAGCTTGGTACACCTACGATGACCAGACCTGCGATTACGCCTGCATGATCTCTGAATATCATTATTGGGCGCTCACATCCCTTCTCGGCGGACAAGATTTCTCCGGTCGTGGCGAAGAGATCAGTCATGAATGGCATCTAAACACCCCCGAAAAACTGCGCAATGGTGACCCTGCGATCTATGCACTACTCACCGATTCTCGCTATCATAACCCCACGGTTTTACCAGACGGGAACTACTCCCCTTAGGCAAAAAGGCCTTCCACCGCAGGCGGAAGGCCTTTTTCTTTCTACACTACAGAATTTGATACTCCTTCAACGCCATCCTCAATGCTTCAGGAGACTCAAAGTGATGAGCGTGAAAGCCAAGAGAAATAGCAGCCTCTACATTAGGCAGAGAATCGTCAATAAAAAGACATTCCGAAGCTAAATACTTTATCTTCCCCAAAAGCAACTTGAAAATAGCAAGCTCTGGCTTCACCAACTTCACATCCCCTGACAAAACAATATCATCAAATTCACTCAAAAAGGAAAACTCATCACTAACAAGCGGGAAAGTCTCCGCAGACCAATTGCTCAACCCATAAAGCGGATAAGCTTTTCCTTTCAATTTCTGCAAAATCTCCACTGTCCCCGAAATCTCCCCCGCGATCGAATCGATCCAATGCGCGGCGTAGGCTTCGATCAGCGCTGCACGGTGCGGAAATTTCACAGAAAGTACCGCAACCCCTTCAGCAAAGCTACGCCCTCTGTCTTGTTCGGCGTTCCATGTATAAAAACCAATTTCATCTAAAAAATCATCTATGGCTTGTGGCTCGTCTTTCGGGAAATAATTCCTATACAGATTGTGCGGATTCCAGTCTATCAGAACGCCGCCAAAATCAAAAATAATGGCTTTGATGGGATTTTTCATGGGCGGTATTTTACTCGATAAAAAACCAACTCGGACTATCTCCCGGCGCAGCGATCAAAATCTCTTCGCCACTTTCTAAATCAAGGATACGGATTTGAGATGGCGCGGAAGTATCTTTAACGGAATACGCTCGGTACAGGAGATAGCGTCCATCCGCCGACCAAGCCGCCGGGCCATGCGTGGTTTCGGCGTGCTTGGTAACCGGATACTGATTCTCGCCTCCGGCATCCATCACCCAAATCTGATCCCCAGCAGATGCAGATTCCAGAGACCACTCGCCACGAGAAAAAGCAATTCGCTCTCCATCTGGCGACCAAGTGGGGTTATTATCATCAAAATTTTCTTCGGAGGGCATTGGCGTAAAGCTTCCATCCGCCACATCATAAAGAGAAATTTTGCTTAAATACATATCATCAATAAACTGGATGTCTGCCTGCAAAAATTTCTCGGCATTTGGCGACCACATAGCCGCAGAACCGATCTCTGTCGGATAAGTTTGCCGCTCACCACTCTCGAGATTATAGACCTGAATCTCCTGCGGGCTGGCAGAAGTGTAGCTGAGCCAACGCCCGTCAAAAGACCAGCGCGGATTATAGCCAGGGAGCTGAGAATCTTGAAAAAGGGGCTTCGTTTCTCCGCTCTCAAGATCTAGCCACCAAAGCGAAGGAATGCCGAGGTAAGCTTGCTCATCACCAAATTCGAGCCGACTATAGAGAATTTGACTGCTCCGTGGCGTCCAAAGCGCGTCAGAGCAAGAGATTTCGGGGCAATGCAAAATTTGCTCTGGCGTATCCATTTTTGCGTGCCAAAGCCAAAGCTCTGAGCCTGTTTTGCCATCAGGGACAGAATAAATTAAACTGCGCCCATCAGGAGAAACGCTGTAATTCCACACGCCTGTTTCGCCATGTGTAATCTGCTCCGCCTCGCCGCCACTTGCAGGGACGAGATAAAGCTGTTTATGATAGGCTTCGTCAATTGCGAGATAAGTGATATAAGCATCATCAAGGTCAAATGTCGCCGAAGTTTCTCTACCTAAAAAGTCATCAGGGAGCTTTTTGATGGCACTGATACTTAAGGCTACGCCCAACCCCAGCACCGCGAGCGCGCTGATAACAGGGACAATAAAAGAAACGCGACTAAACCACTGTAAACGAGCAAAAATCTGTTTGCTTTGCACCATTACAATGCCGATAGCGATCAAAACAACGGCCAAGCCCAAGCTGAAAGAAATAATCAACCCCAACCCAAAAGCGATCTTGTTGATCGTGACCGCTATCAGCAAAATAGCAATTGCATCAGGGCAAGGAACAAGTCCGCCGCTGATTCCGAGCGCAATAAGCGATTTCCAACTGATCCCCGAAAGTGGGTTTTCCCGCAACTCAGAAACACCTTTTGGCATGGGCACATAACCAAATTGTGATGGATCATGGTTATGTTCAAGTCCCGGTTCGCGGATTTCTTCATCCAGCACGAGGCGAGTGCTTTTTTCTTTCTTTTCAACCTTTTTAGCAACAGGAAGAGCTTTCGCACGCTTTCGTTCTGCAAGCCACGTTCGCAGACGCGGTAAGAGCAGGCCAATGCCCAAAGCCAAAATCAGTAACCCAGAGATCAACTCTAATGCGGGAAAGAGCTGGTTAGGCATTATATATTGAGAAAGCGAAAGCGTCGCCAATCCCAGCGCAAAAACCGATCCTGTATGCGTGAGCGTGACTAATAACCCTAGCGCAATCGCATGGTAGGCTTTGCCTTGAGAACCAACCAAATACGCTGCCACGATCGTCTTTCCATGTCCCGGGCTGAGGGCGTGCAATGCACCCAAAATTAGCGCAATTGCAAAAGCTGCGAGAAAAAGCAAAGGGGAGATATTTGGCGTGCGTAAAAACCCCTCCAAAATTGCCAAAATCCCCTGTTTGTTTTCAGCCTGCGCTACCGCTTCTTCGGCGGTTTCGCCCAAGCCCAAAGCTTCCACAACGGGCGGAATGGAGGGCATTCCACTCTCCCACTTTTCTGCGCCTTCATTACTTGCACCAAACTGCAATTTTAAAAGCCCATTATCTTGTTCAGGGGCAGAAAAACGCACTCCATCTGTGGCGTTGACGGCAAACCAGTTCAGGCTATTTGCACTGTTGTATTCATTCAATAAAATCAATTCACGCTGAACAGAAGCCACGTCAAAATCGGCACGCAATTCAATAATAATAGGACTTTCACCGGTGCGCAGCTCGGGCAAAGAATTTGACCATTGCACAGATGTAAATTCAAATTCCAAGGGCGATTCGTCCAATTTCGCAGAGAAAGCATCCAAAAGTGGCGCGATCCAAATCTCGGCTTCAGTGGTTGAAATTTCATCATCTTCATTTGTGTCCGCATCATGCCAAACAACATGCGTCACCATCGGTCCCGGCACCAACTCCCAGAAAAGCTGTACGCCCACTGCATCAAGATTAACATTAAAAGAATGAAAATACATATCCGCCGGATGCGCCTGAACAGATTGCGGAATCAAAAAAATCAAGAGAAAGATGAGCGTGAGTTTTATTTTTTGCATATTTTTTTATGGAGGACAGCGTACCGAGAAGCGACCCTGGCATGGATGCCCGTCCGGCGCATTTGCGGAAGCCCCTGCCGGATGACTGTGCGCAGTTCGCTCCCGGATTTGAACGTGGGCAGCGTTAAGGTTGCGCGCCCCAACTCAAAAAGCGTATGCGCATCTGACCCCACCGTGGACGCGATGCCGTGCCTTTGGGCAAACTCTTGCGCCTGCTTGTTCATGCGAGACAAAAGGCAGCGGGAATTAAAAGTTTCGATTGCGTCAATATAGGGGAGGATTTCGAGAAGGTCAGCTTCCTGCCAATGTCCGCTGCGCGTAAAATCAAAAGGATGGGAAATACTGATGAATGCTCCCTGTTCTTTTAGCCGAAAAATTGCTTCTTGAGGAGACAGCATCGCAGGGATCTCTTCGGCCACAAAGGCAGCAAGGATTTCTCCCTTTGTAGTCATAATCTCTTCACCGACGATGATTAAATCAGGGGCAAGTTTTTGCGCTTCTAGCGCGCCCGCTACAGTGTTGTGATCAGTGATGATGACGCGGTTTATGCCTTTTTTGTGGCAGGTTTCAACAAGCCGCGCCGGAGAGACGAGGGAGTCTTTTGAGTAAATAGTGTGGCAGTGGAATTCGATGAGGAGGGGCATGGGACAATTCTAGCACTGAAAACAAGATAATAAAAATATCAGATAAGCCAATATAAAACTATGGTTTATCTGCAGGGCTTGTTCTCTTACGGAAGGTGTCTCACCCCAGGGCTTACGCATGAAATTTATCTCCGAACAAAACCATTTCGAGATATTGCGTACTCAAGGCACATTTGAAGCGTTTGTTTTTGAGACTTCTTTTCGTAGATTTCTCGCTTCTGAGTAAGTTAAGA
>Ga0233431_1002327_pt1 | contig 27043 bp, 31 predicted proteins | sample SI_118_April2016_FD_179867 | JGI IMG/M metagenome (GOLD analysis project Ga0233431, IMG submission 179867) | Seawater microbial communities from Saanich Inlet, British Columbia, Canada - SI_118_April2016_200_MG | ecosystem: Environmental > Aquatic > Marine > Inlet | place: Canada: British...
CAATTAGAATCTGAATGTTGGGAATACTGTTCATCATAAGATTATCAAGTATAGCACAGACTCTAAATTGTAAAGACCTTTTGGGAAGTTTTTAAAGATTTACCACCACTTTTTGAGGACTTACTTCAAATCATATGTATCTCTAGATATAAACCTCATAAGCTCAGGAGAGTAATATCTTGTATTAAGATAATAAAACCCTGATTCAGAATCCAGATAATAAGAGCTATACCTAAATGGATTGATCGATATATTTAGGTTTTGGCTGATGATTTTTGGTTGATGGTTGTTTGAATGATCTAAATCAACAGTTTTTCCATATGGAGTGTATTGATAAGTTTTACTTAATTTTGTTCCGTCCTGAGTTTTTGCTATTACATCTTTGCCGTTTTTGATAAGATAATTAGTGGAAATATTACCTCCGGTATCTATAACACTTCTGACATCACGTCCTAGATATAAACTCATATTACCGACAGTATCGGCAGTATTCATTATTTTACTTCTCTGACAGTAATATGTCAAAGTTTTACTAGCAGCTGGAGCTGTATAGGATAGCGTTTCTGCCTGGACAATACACGGCATAAATATATAAAGCACCATAATGGGTGTTAAATTAAAAGACAGGGTTTTTCTAAGTTTTATATTTTTCAAGGAATTGCTCCAAGTGTAATAATATCCAAATATCCCAGTTATAAGTGTGTAATGTATCCTCACAAATAATACATTACAACACTTTTTTTTGGGGGGATAGACATAGCTATCAAGCCAATGTGTAACCTTTTCTTTTTTAGGTAGATCCATGCATCCTAATATTATTTCAATATATGGCTTATTACTTTGCCTATTTTTTTTGCATAGTCTTAAAATCTGAAATTTTAGATTGTTTAAGAATTTTATTGTTAATATTCAACCGTTTTAAAGAAATACTAAAAGCTTTATTCAAACAAATTTTTTAAAATTCTTTTCCGATAGTTTTTATCCTCTGATCAACTGCCTGAGGGCTTACATTAAAATTACATGTATTCGTTAGAAAAGAAAGTGTACTGTCATTCGTGTTGAGCATACCATTCGTAAAGGTTAATAAAAATTTAAAGCAGGACTTGACACTTTAGTCAGTAAAAGGTATATAACAAATCATATTTAAAGACTAACAGCTAATAGCCAAAAACTTAGAAGTCTAATTCTAGTTAATAAATGGTAAATTAATGACTGAAATAACATCAAATGAAACATTGGATCAAGGAATTATTGATTTTTTAAGCAAATGCAATATTCCTGACATAGAACGATTTATTAAGAAATGTAGTAAGTTCAAAAACATACTCATAGAAGAAAATAAAAAGCACAATCTTACGAGAATAACCGATGATTTTGAATTCTGGAATAGGCATATAGCAGACTCACTAAGCATCTCAATATTTTTTAATAATGAACTCAATAATGCAGTAAATATTGCTGATGTAGGATGTGGCGCCGGCTTTCCATCTATTGCACTTGCCATAGCTTTCCCAAAAATCACTTTTATCGCAATAGACTCAAGACATAAAAAAACTGATTTTGTTCAATTTGCAGCTAAGTATCTAAAGTTAAAAAATGTCAAAACAGTAACAGGCAGAGCAAGAGAGTTAAAATATAATAAAGATTTTGATATTGTTACAGCCAGAGCAGTTGCTGATCCATTTAAATTATATACAGAAGTTAAAAAATGGCCGACTAAAAACGGCAACATTATATTATATCAAACTCCAACTGATATTGGTAAAAAGCAAAAAGAGGTAGAACAAACATCCAAAGGTCAGAAAATTAGATGGATAACAACTCCAGAATTTGAACTTCCAGGCAAAGAAAATAGACTTTTTTTATTTTCTGCTAAAAAAATATAAATTAGGGGTTAGGTGATAGGGGGTGGGGGCTGGATAATAAACCAGATGAATCATCAAAATGTCTGGTGAAATTTTAATATATATTGATCCAAAAAACTATATAAAAGCACAGCAAAGATTATAAGTTTAATTTAAAGGTAAGAGGATTTAGTTATAATTAAAATACGTTATCCAGTAGCCACAAACCATAAGATTAGTACATCATGCTGAAAAGTTTATCCGTTAACTTAAATAATAAATACAGGCCTCAAGAATATCGAGATAGCTGGATTGATAATGCATGCCCAATACTTGCCATTTTTATTGTCATTGCAATTATTACACCAAGTATTCTTGGACTTATGTTCAAACTTAATAACTTTCCGATGTCCAATTTTACAAAAATTTGTATAAGTTTATTATCTACTCAAATATTGTTTATTATCTCACCCCTGATTATTGCATTGATTGTATCTAAAAAAACTAAATTAAGAGAAAAACTGCTTTTTGTAAACTGGAGTTCAGATTATTTCAAAATAGCATTTATTTATGAAATAATACTATTTTTACCGTTAATGCTGCTAACTATAATCATTTATGCAATTGCGTCCCATTTGGGATATACATATATTTCACCACTCGCCAAACTATTATCAGGATCAGGTAAATACGGGATCGCTTTAGTTTTTATATTTTCAGTTTTAATTGCACCTATTATTGAAGAAATTGTATTTAGAAGAGTCATTTTTTCTTTTGTTGAACGAATGTTTGGTATATTACCGGCAATGATTGCAACTTCACTGATTTTTGCATTTTTACATGGCGGAATAATACAGATTATCCCGCTGTTTATTTTGGGAAGCATACTGCAATATTTATATATTAGATACAATTCTTTATTCCCATCTATACTACTCCACAGCTTTCACAATTTGATAATTATGAGTTTATTTGTACTTTATAAATAAACACTTTTTTAAAACTTTCACAATAATAAATATAAAACTGAGGTAAAACTATGAACACGACAAAGCCAAAAATTATTTATACTAAAACAGATGAAGCACCGGCGCTGGCAACTTATTCATTTTTACCTATTTTAAAATCTTTTCTTAATCGTGCCGATATTGATGTCGAACTAAGTGATATCTCACTTTCATCACGCATTCTTTCACACTTTCCTGAGAAATTAGCAGATAATCAAAAAGAGGTTGATGCGTTAACACAGTTAGGCGAACTAACAAAAGAGCCTGATGCCAATATCATAAAGCTGCCAAATATCAGTGCATCAATCCCACAGTTAAAAGCTGCCATTAAAGAATTACAGGAACATGGCTACGATATTCCAGATTACCCTGAAACTCCATCAAATAGTGCTGAAGAAAAAATTAAAACAACTTATGCAATCGTTTTAGGCAGTGCAGTGAATCCTGTTCTAAGAGAAGGAAATTCAGACCGCAGAGCCGCTTCAGTTGTAAAAGATTATGCAAAAAAACATCCTCACTCAATGGGACCCTGGAGCAAAAACTCAAAAACACGTGTTACTCACATGGATCATGGTGATTTCTATGCAAGTGAAAAATCTGTTATTATCGACAAACCATGCGATGTAAAAATAGAATTTATAAGTAATGACGGTAAAATAACGGTTCTAAAAAATAAATTATCACTGCTAGCAGGCGAAGTAATAGATGCCTCATTAATGAGTAAAGCAGCATTAGATGAGTTCTTTGAAGATAACATTGAACAGGCAAAAAATGAAGATATTTTATTATCACTGCACTTAAAAGCTACTATGATGAAAATATCCGACCCTATTATGTTTGGAGAAGCAGTTAAAATTTACTACAAAGATGTCTTCAAAAAATATAGTTTTCTATTTAATGAACTGGGAGTTAACCCAAATAACGGTTTAAGTGATGTTTATTCTAAAATAAATTCACTTTCCTCAGAGCAGCAAAATGAGATAAAAGCTGAAATCCAGAAAGTATATAAAAAACAACCGCAGCTGGCAATGGTAGATTCAGATAAAGGTATCACAAATTTACACGTTCCAAGTAATGTTATAATTGATGCTTCCATGCCTGCGGCAATTCGTACATCAGGTAAAATGTGGGGAATTGACGGTAAACTTCATGATATGATAGCAATGATTCCTGATCGTTGTTATGCAGGCATATACAAAGCTACAATTGAGTTTTGCAAAGAAAATGGTGCATTTGATGTAACGACCATGGGAACAACACCAAATGTTGGTCTAATGGCTCAAAAGGCAGAAGAGTACGGATCTCATGATAAGACCTTCCAAATCTCTGCAACCGGGAAAGTTATCGTCGTAAATAACAGCGGTAAAACTTTAATCGAACATCAGGTTGAAGAGGGTGATATCTGGAGAATGTGTCAGACAAAAGATGCTCCTATTCAGGACTGGGTAAAATTAGCAGTTACCAGATCACGTTTAAGTGGCATGCCTGCAGTTTTCTGGTTAGACAAAAACAGAGAACATGATGCAAATTTAATTAAGAAAGTTAAAACTTATTTAAAAGATCATAATACTACAGGTTTAGATATACAAATTATGTCGCCTGTAGACGCAATATGCCATACACTAAAAAGAGCAAAAGAAGGCAAAGATACTATTGCTGTTACAGGTAATGTACTGCGTGATTATCTTACTGATCTATTTCCGATTCTTGAATTAGGAACAAGTGCTAAAATGCTATCCATTGTACCACTGCTAGCCGGTGGTGGACTATTCGAAACAGGTGCCGGCGGATCAGCTCCTAAACATGTTCAGCAGTTTGAAGCTGAAAACCATTTGAGATGGGATTCATTAGGCGAATTTTTAGCGTTGGCAGCTTCATTGGAAGATTTAGGCGAAAAAACAGATAGTGAAAAAGTAAAGCTTTTAGCAGAAACTCTTAATCAGGCTAATGCTAAATTTTTAGGATCAAATAGATCTCCATCACGCAAAGTAAATGAAATTGATAATAGAGGAAGTCAATTTTATCTTGCAATGTACTGGGCAGAAGCTTTAGCGGAACAAGACGAAAATAAAGCATTAAAAACTCATTTTAATGATGTTGCAAAATCTTTGAGGTCGAATGAATCTAAAATTATGGATGAACTAATTTCAGTTCAGGGAAATAAAATGGATATCGGCGGTTATTATCATCCAAATGATAATAAAGCAAAAAAAGCTATGCGACCAAGCAGTACCTTAAACAGAATCATTGAAAGCATATAGATTTTGCTTAAAACTGCTTAATTTTTCTTTGGAAATCTCTGTGCCTTCTTTGTGTAACTCTGTGGTATAACCGAAAAGCTATTACACAAAGATTCACTGAGAAGACACTGAGTTACACAAAGGAAAAGCCCGTATATCTAGCAGTCGAAATTAGTCCATTTGCCGTTTTCGGTTTTTTCGTCAACTAGAATTTCTATTTTCTTCTCAAATTCTTCTAGTTTTTTAGTACAGAAATCTGATATCTTTTTACCTTTTTCATAATTCTTCATCATTTTATCGAGCGGTAACTGACTCGTTTCCATGTTGTTTACTATTTTTTCCAATTCTGATAATGCTGTTTCAAAACTAATTTTTTTATCTTTTTCAGCTGTCATTTAAATATTCCTTTAAATTCAAAAATAACCAACAAAATTATATCGTCAAATTGCCACTTTATTTATTCGTAATTCTCAGTTAGCAAACGGTTTAAACGTACGTGTTCCAAATATTGCTGTTCCCACACGTATTATTGTGGCACCTTCTTTTATAGCTGAATCATAGTCACAGGACATCCCCATAGAAAGTTCAGGTAAACTAATATCCAATTCTTTTTCAAGTCTATTTCTAGCAGCACACATTTTAGAGAAGACTTCTAACAATTCTTCTTCTGATGCACCAAAAGGAGCCATTGTCATAAAACCGACAAAATCGATATGTTCACAATTTTTAGCAAGTTCTGCACAGCTATCCAATTTGCTCAGCGTCAATCCAAATTTACTCTCTTCTCCGGAAATATTAACCTCAAGTAAAACCTTAGGTCTTCTATTTTTTTCTCCTGCAATATTATTGATTCTATTAAGCAGCTTTTCTGAATCAACAGCATGTATGTAATCTGCAAGTTCAACAACTTTAGCTACTTTATTACTCTGCAAATGTCCAATCATATGCCATTCAATATCTTTAGGAAGCGCAGGAACTTTTATTTCTAATTCCTGAACCTTGTTTTCACCAAACATTCTCTGTCCATATTTATATGCTTCTAAAACATATTCTGCTGGAAATGTTTTACTGACAGCTAATAATTTTACGGAATCAGGTTCACGTTTAGATGAGAGGCAAATATCCTTAATACTGCCTTTAAGATTATTCAAATTATTTTCTATTTCAAAACTCATTATCAGATCCTTTGGTAAACAATATAATTAAATCCATATATTAACAAAAGGTTTAAAATAGTGGCAAAAAGCTATAATTTAAAATATGAATATAAGAAATATCTATCATAATAAAGAATTCAGCATAAATGAATTACTAAAATATTTGCTCATGTAAATTAAAATTAACTCTATTTTTTACTTTATTTTTTCTGATTTCATCCTATTTATAAATACAGTGTATGTAGATTTTATGATGTTAAACTAAACAATTAATTTTAACAAAAAGAAAATATATGTCAGATTCAAAAGTTATTATATGTATTCCGGCCCGCTACGGCAGCACGAGATTCCCAGGTAAAGTATTAGCAGACTTAAAAGGAAAACCTGTTGTACAATGGACTTATGAAAGAGCCTGCAGTTCAATTGCAGATGAAGTTATTATTGCAACAGATAATGAAAAAGTATATGATGTAGCAAATAGTTTCGGTGCAAAATGTGTAATGACATCTGAATCACATCCATCAGGATCTGACAGAATTTGGGAAGCTGTACAAAATATACCATGTGACATAATAATAAATGTTCAGGGAGATGAACCCCTGATTGATGTTGATGTTATAAATAAGCTGATCAAACTGCTCAAATCTAATAAAAACATAAAAATGGGAACTGTTGTTGTTAGAGCTCCCAGAGAACAAATAGGAAAAGATATCAATGTTGTTAAAGCTGTTTTAGCAAAAGATAATTCAACTTTATATTTTAGCAGATCTGAAATACCATGCGTACGGGATGCAGATGATGATTCTCCGCTATACAAACATTTAGGTATATACGCCTATAGAAAAAATACACTTAAAGAAATAATTTCACTTCCGCAAAGCACTTTGGAAAAAATCGAAAAACTGGAACAATTAAGAGCTTTGGAAAACAATATAAAAATTTATGCTGTTATTGCTGATCATGATTCAGGCATAGGAATCGACACACCTGAAGATCTAAAAAATGCAGAAAAATTAATCGGCATTTAAATTTCTTTTTTTTCAGTTAAAATAATAATAATCTAAGGCGATAAATATATGTTTAAACTAAATAAAGATATAGAAATTGGTAATGGCAAATTACTGTTATTAGCCGGTCCATGTGTAGCTGAAAGTGCAGAAATATGTCTTAAAACAGCTGAGTTTTTAAAAGACCTCTGTAAAAAACTTGATATTAATTATGTATTTAAAGCTTCATTTGACAAAGCAAACAGAAGCTCTGCAGGTACATTTCGTGGAAATGGTTTAGAGTTCGGTTTAAATATCTTAAAAGAAGTTAAATCAAAACTCAATCTTCCAATTGTTACAGATGTACATGAATCATCTCAAATACCATTAATTTCTGAAGTTGCCGACATAATTCAGATTCCTGCATTTTTATGCCGCCAGACAGATCTACTTCTTGCTGCCGGAAAATCAGGCAAAGTAATAAATATCAAAAAAGGACAGTTTATGGCTCCTGAAGATATGAAAGGAGCTATTGAAAAAGTATATAGTACAAATAACCATAAAGTTATGCTGACTGAACGTGGAACAACATTTGGATACCATAATTTAGTTGTTGATATGCGCTCAATTCCGACAATGAAATCATTTAATGTTCCTGTTGTCTTTGATGCAACACATTCAGTTCAGCTTCCAGGCGGATTAGGTAATTCTTCAGGCGGTCAGAGAGAGTTCGTAGAAACATTAACATTAGCAGCAATAGCACTGGGAATAGATGTGTTATTTATGGAAGTTCATCCTGATCCTGACAACGCTTTATCGGATGGACCAAATTCATTAAATTTTCAAATGGCTGAAACTCTACTGAAAAAAGTTAGGAATTTATATGAATATCAAAGAAAAAACTTCGAAAATTAAAGCTATAATATTAGATGTTGATGGAGTTTTAACCGATGGCAAAATAGGCTATTCATCAAAAGAAGAAGAGATTAAATTTTTTGATGTTAAAGATGGCTTAGGCATAAACCTGGCATTAAAATCAGGTTTAAAAGTCGGTATTTTATCTGGCAGATCTTCATCCGCAAATAAAACCAGAGCCAAAGAATTAAAGCTATCATTTCTCTATGAAGGCGAAAAAGATAAACACTCGGCTCTTATTAAGTTATTAAAAGAACATAATTTAAGTGCAGATGAATGTCTTTATATTGGAGACGATTTAATAGACATACCTGTAATGAAAAAAGTCGGTATTGCTGTTGCTGTAGGTGATGCTGTTAGTGAATTAGATGAAATATGTGATTTTCGGACTAAAGCTTTTGGCGGTAACGGAGCAGTTCGAGAAACAATTGTATGGCTATTAAAGGAAACATACAAATGGAACGACATAGTAAAAAGCTATATGTAAAATTACTTTTTGTATCTATATTTTTATTATTTGCAGGGATAATCGAAGCGGCAGATGATTCAGGTGTCATGAATGCTAATTTAATGAATTTTCTGACCCCTCAATATAATAAAAAAACTCAAAAACTGGAATGTATAATAACCGGAACAAATGCAAAGACAGTAGGTTCAGGTTATCTGCTTAGCAATGTAGTTCTAAAGTTAATAGGAAAAGACGGAAAATCTATTCAAGCTGTAATCACTACACCTTCAGCACTATATGACAAGGCTACTGGTTTTATAAGCGGAGATAAATGGATAAAACTCGAATCACTGGAATATGATGCTCAAGGAGTTGGCTTTGACGCCAGTCAGATAACAGGGACGCTGCATATTAGAAAAGATGTTAAATTAACAATCAAAAATTCAAGTGGCAAATCATCATTTAATATGGGCATTGGCTCTCCAAATAAGAGTGATAATAAATCAGAAGTAAAAAGCACATCTAAAGATAAATCTGAAATGAAAGATAATTCGTCTAAAACTCCGGAGAATAAAATAAATGAATAAATTATTTCGTATAAAGTTTTTAATTATACTTTCACTCCTGCTTCCGTTTGCATTTATTTCAAATATACAGGCAGATGCACTGGGAAGTCTTTTATCTCCGGGAAGTTCAACCGATTCACAAAAAGCAGAAAAAGGTCCGACCGTAATTACTTCACAAACTATGGATATTGACATGAAAAGCAATATCATAACTTTAACAGGAAATGTATTTGTTAATGACCCCAAAGCAACAATAAATTCAGATCAAATGATTGTTTATATAGATAAAAAGACAAAGAAAGCTAAAACTATTGTCGCTATTGGGAATGTAGTCATCGTCCAAAAAATATCTAAATCTGAAGAAAAAGCAAAAGGAGTAAGAAAATCTACTGCAGGAAGAGCTAATTACAATGTAAATACTGGAGTCATAGTGCTCACAGAACATCCTGTTATTTTTCAGGGTGGCAGTTATATTAAGGGAAAACAGATAACTATATGGAGAAACAGTGACCGAATGAAAGTAGAAGGTGCTCAACAGACAGGTAAGACAAGTACGCTAGTTCTTAAAAATAACGTATTAGGTAACAGTGATTTAAAATCGGAAAAATAATATTTAATGCACAGTTTAGGGAATAAACCATATGCCTGACGTAAAAGATACGGAACAAAACAATATATTAGTCGAGACTCAGGGATTAGTCAAAGCATACAAGGGTCGCCGGGTGGTAAACGGTGTATCAATGAATGTGCGTGAAGGTGAAGTTGTAGGACTGCTCGGTCCAAATGGAGCAGGAAAAACAACAAGTTTTTATATGGTAATGGGACTAATCAGACAGGATAGCGGAACTGTTACTTTTAAAAATAAAGATATTTCAAAATATCCAATGTATAAACGGGCAAGATTAGGAATGGGTTATCTAGCTCAGGATGCTTCTATTTTTAGAAAACTTACCGTTGAACAAAACATAATGGCTATTTTAGAAACGCTGGATTTAACATCTTCTGAAAGAAAACAGCGTCTTAAATTTTTATTAGACGAACTTGAAATCGCTTATCTGGCAAAACAGCCTGCAATGACATTGAGTGGCGGTGAAAGAAGAAGACTGGAAATAACTAGAGCTTTAGTTACAAATCCATCACTTATACTTTTAGATGAACCATTTAGTGGAGTTGACCCTATCGCAGTTTATGATGTGCAGCAGGTTATATTAAAACTAAGAGATAAGGGGCTTGCCATTTTAATAACTGACCACAATGTTAGAGAAACTCTTTCTGTTGTCAACAGAGCCTACATAATGTGTGAAGGACAAATTTTATTACACGGTACCAGCGACTATTTAGTAAAAGATCCAAAAGCCCGTGAGATATATTTAGGTCCAAAATTCGCGATGTAAGGTATATTATTTATTGTTTTATTTATTACTATTGTTATATTATATAGTCAAAGCAAAAAAAGGAGTCCATAATGAGTATTATCGTAAGTGTACGAAGTGGAAATATTTCTGAAACCTTAAAAACTTATGCTGAAGATAAAGTTGCTTCTTTACTCGAAAGTTTCCCACAAGTAACAAGTGCAAAAGTCATTTTAGATGCACAAAAATCAAGATATGAAGCTGAAGTAATAATCAGAGGCAAAAATTTAAACATTGAATCCAATGCTGAATCTTTTGATATGTATGACTCTATAGATTCAATTGTTGATAAAGCTCATACTCAGCTAAGAAAACATTATGATAAAATTCAAGACCATTACAAACCGTCAAAACACCCTGCTGCAAAACAGGAAAAGTCTGAAGCTGAAATTGAAGCTGAAGCTATTGAAGAATATATAGAATAAAAATTAGATTTAATATTATTTTTTATAAAGCCTCTTAAGTTAATTTTTTTAAGAGGTTTTATTTTTATCGACATAAAATATCTGTAAAACCAGAATAATCAATCTTCAACACTCAACATCTAATTTTTATTGAAAATTACATTCAAACAGGAAAAAGAATTTTATAATGGAAAATAAGGAAGCATAAATAAATAACTTAAAGGTTTTACTTCATCTCATAGCGGTTTCCTGTGTCATAAAACTAGTCACATATTCCTAATATGCAAAAAGTTTCATTCCTTGAACACCACTACGATATATTGTAAAAATCGTTTAATTTATTTATGTACACTTCCTAACTATTCCAACGAACGCAACAGATGGCTAATATTTGAAGATACAGTTTTCCTGAAATCCTGCAAAACAGAAAGTTTTCAATCTACAGGCCCTGGAGGACAGAAGAAAAACAAGAAGTTTTCTGCAATAAGAATGACTCATATCCCTACAGAAGTCACTGTTATTTCAGATAATTACAGAGAACAGAACATCAACAAAAAAATTGCAATTAAAAAATTAAAGATAAAAATTGCAATTAATATACGGGGACCAAAAATTGAACTTGATAGAACCATCGTAAGCTCTTCAAGTGATGATTACCCATTATGGATAGCAAAACTTTTTGATATTTTAAATAATAATAAATACGACATTAAAACTACAGCAGTAGAACTGAGTTTAACAACATCAAAATTAATAAAATTAATTTACAAAGATAAAACAGTATGGAAAACTATTAATGATAATAGAATTCTTAATGACATCTACCCTCTCAATCCCCCAAAATAAAAAGTTGATTTTATTAAGAACAAAATACATGGATATATCATTAAAGCTTGACTAAGAATGATTTAGTTTGCCAATTTTTGCTGTAAAATTTCAAGTAATTTTATATGTAGCTTAATTATCACATTGACTTTAAAAATACATTTACATATAATTGTAGTTACCGTTTCAAGTTTTAAATAATTATTATCTATAAAAATGAATAGCAGCTCAAAAATTAAAATTTTATTAATCTCAGAGGATTTATCATACAAAGAACATTTAACAAAAGTTCTAGAATCTTCACGAAAATTCTGTTTTTCAATAGATCTTTCTGAAGATATAGAAACAGCATTTGATGATATTGGCAGTACATTATTGGATGTTATTTTTTTGGATTTAGATTTAATTAAAGATAACCCCATGAAACTGCTCAAGATTGCTGCAGCCAACACACAGGAACTCCCAATTATAATTGTAAGCAATGAGGAAGACGCAGAACAGGCTATCACTTCTGTCAGATACGGAGCATCTGATTATTTATTAAAAGCACAGAATAATGCACATATATTATCAATCGCTATAAGATATACAATTGAAAGAAGAAAAACAGAAAAGTTCCAAAAAGAACAACTCCATTTTCTGCAAAGTGTTATGGATAACATACCGAGTCCACTATTTCTTAAAGGAACAGACTTAACATTTGGGGCGTGTAATACTGCTTTTGAAACTTTGGTTGGAATGTCCAAAGGTGATATTATAGGAAAAACCGTATTTGATATTTTTGATGATCATAATAGTGAAATATTGAGAGAAAAAGAACTATATCTTATTTCGCATGGTGGCACAGAGGTTTATGAACTTACTATCAATAAATCAAAAGATAAATACATAAACATGGTTTTTCATGAAACTACACATAAGAGAGCAGATAATTCTCTTGCCGGCTTAATTGGTGTAGGCAGTAATGTAACCAAGCTAAAAAAAGCGGAGCATTCTCTAATTGCAGCTAAAAATAATTTACAGAAAAAAGTTGATGAAAGAACTAAAGCACTTAAAGATTCAAATCTTTTCTTAAAAAAACAAATTCTCCAAAGAAAAAATCTTTACGATCAACTTCAACGGGAAAGAAAAATCTTTTTAAATGGGCCCGTAATAGTATTTAAATATAAAATAGGCGAAGAAAACCTTTTGGAATTTATCTCTCCTAATATATCAAAATTTGGATATACTCACCAGGAGCTAATAGAAAAACATTTTACATTCTACGATATTATTGATAAAGATGACAGTGAAAAAGTAGTTTCTAAAATAGACAAAAATATAAAAGATAATATTGATAATTTCGAACTTAATTTTCATATAATTTCAAAAGATAAAAAGATAAAAACCAAAGTTCATGCATATATTGCTATAATAAGAAATAATAAAAATAATCCAATCCACATAGATGGTTATATTATTGATTCTTCATGTTGTTTAGCCGGTGATTTGTAAAACTCATTAAAATTAACTATGCAAAATTGATTTTCTCTCCCCTATTCTTGCTTTTTGATAACAACCCAATAGATTAAATAAATCTAAGCAAGTCTTGCTATAAATGTTCAATACTTTACTATTAACTAATTAATATATCTTGAGAGAAATATCATGCCTAAAAAAAATCATAATATTGATGAACTTGTAAATATCATACGACGCCTGAGAGATCCTGATGGCTGTCCATGGGACAGGAAACAAACTCATGAATCCTTAAAACCCTTATTTATTGAAGAAGCTGCAGAATTATTAGATGCAATAGATGCTAAAGATCATGAAAATACAAAAGAAGAACTGGGTGATTTATTAATGCATATAGTCTTTCATTCACAAATAGCAAATGAACACAACAGGTTTAATTTTGAAGATGTCGTTAACGAAGTATCTGAAAAAATGTTACGAAGGCATCCTCATATTTTTGGAAATAATCAAAAACTTAATGACTCTGATCAGGTAGTAAAGTTATGGGAAGAAATTAAGTTGGCAGAAAAAAGAGGAAAAAATATCCCTAAACCAAACTCTATTTTAGACGGCATTCCATACAATTTACCAGCATTGATAAGGGCAGAACAAATACAGAAAAAAGCAGCAGAAGTTGGATTTGACTGGAATAACGAAAAAGGCATCCTGGATAAACTTGATGAAGAAATTAATGAGCTTAAAAATGCTTATGAAAACAATAATAATGAAGAAATAGAAGAAGAAATCGGTGATTTACTATTTACTTTGGTAAACTTATGCCGTTTCAGAGACAGAGGTTCTTCAACCAATGTACTGAATAATACAATTGATAAATTTAAATCAAGATTTAACTATATTGAAAAACAGGTCAAAAATGATGGCAAAAAACTTTCAGATCTTAAAATAAAAGAATTAGAAAAACATTGGCAAAATGCAAAATCAAAAAACACCTAGACAAGGAAATTATACTTTATGACAAATTCCAATTTCATAAATATCTACGATACTACACTTAGAGATGGCTCACAGGCAGAAGGTGTTTCATTTTCAATGCATGATAAAATTAGAATTGCTGAACGCCTTGATGAATTCGGAGTTTCATATATTGAAGGTGGCTGGCCTGGTTCAAATCCAAAAGATATTGCTTTTTTTAAAAAAGCTAAAAAAATCAATTTTAAGAATTCAAAATTAGCAGCTTTTGGGAGTACAAGGAGAAATAGCAATAAAGTTGAAGATGATGATAATATACTAAAACTTTTGGAATCAGAAACTCCTGCGGTAACAATATTTGGTAAATCATGGTTATTGCATGTAAATGAAGTTTTAAAAATATCTCCGGACGACAATCTTAAAATAATAGCTGACTCATGTTCTTTTTTATACGACAAAGACAGAGAAGTAATTTTTGATGCTGAACATTTTTTTGATGGATACAAAGATAATCCTGAATATGCTAAAGCTGCACTGCAAACAGCTGTAAATAATGGTGCAACAACAGTTGCTTTATGTGATACAAACGGAGGATGTTTAAGTTCTGAAATTAACACTATATGCAAAGATATTGTTAATTTACTTCCCAAAGAAATTATTGTCGGTATTCACTGTCATAATGATTCTGATCTAGCTGTTGCAAACTCACTAATAGCCGTTGATGCAGGAATTAGACATATTCAAGGAACAATAAACGGTTATGGAGAAAGATGCGGAAATGCAAATTTATGTTCGATTATACCTAACCTTGAACTTAAAATGCATAAAAAGGTTTTACCATGCGGCAGCTTATCAAAACTTAAAGATGTCAGCCGATTCGTAGATGAAATAACAAACCTTAAAAACAATAACAGACAGCCTTATGTAGGTGACTGTTCATTTGCACATAAGGGCGGAATGCATGTCAATGCTGTTGACAAAAATCCAGTTACTTTTGAGCATATAATACCTGATTTAGTTGGCAATAAACGTAGAATCCTTATTTCAGATCTTTCAGGAAAAAGTAATATATTAATGAAAATGTCTGAACATAATGTGGAAAATATATCAAAAAATGAGCTAAAAGATATTTTAGAAAATTTGAAAAAAAGAGAAAATGAAGGTTATGAATTTGAAACTGCTGATGCATCATTCAGTATTATGATGAATAAAGCAATGAATAAACATACTCCCGTTTTCAGTTTGGATGGCTATAGAGTAATCATAGAAAAAAGAGGACATAATGAACCATGTCTTGCTGAAGCTACTGTAAAAGTGAATGTAAAAGGCGAACATGAACTGATGGCTGCAGAAGGAGAAGGTCCAATTAATGCTTTAGATAAAGCTTTAAGAAAAGCTTTGAGACGTTTTTATCCTGAAATTAAAAATGTCAAATTAAATGATTATAAAGTTAGAATTCTTGAGGGCAATGATGGTACAGCTTCAAAAACGAGAGTTTTAATAGAGTCAGGTAATGGAATTGACACTTGGGAAACCGTCGGCGTTAGTGAAAACATAATAGAAGCTTCATGGGAAGCACTAGTTGATTCTATGGAATATATTTTACAAAAAAAATAAAGATATTGATATTTAGCGTTTTTTAATAAAGCCAGCTTATAGATTTTATTTCAAATTATCTTATCATTAAAGAGTAAGATAATTTTAAATCTAATCTGCTGACATATTTAATGTACGTATACGCTAAAAAGTCATTATTTATTTATCTTTGTTTTGGCATACTTGCTTTTGGAGTCCCGGTACCTAAAGCCAAAGCAATGGATCCTGTAACAATTGCTATTTTAGCTCCTATATTACTACCTTATGCCATAAAAATTGCAAAATATACAGCAAAGGGAATGATTCGAACTCTTCCGGCTTTTTATAAGGCTGGGATAGAGCTGTTAAATATTTTCAGACTCCCTCTTGGTGTTTTGCAGACATTCCTTGGTTTTCCTTTCGGAATGCTTGGGGATGGGATTCAAAATATAATAAAAGGCTCGGTAGCTCCATTTCTGTTTTGTTGGGAAATTTTATGTATGCCATTATATTTTTTCGGACTTAAAGCTTAATCAGCCCAAAGTTAAACTTGCAAAGTCATTTATTTGGTAAATTAGTAAGGAAGTGTACATAAATAAATTAAACTATTTTTACTTTAAGTTATTTCTTTATGCGTCCTAAAAGTTCTAAATTTTTCACAATTAAAAATTGTAAGCAATATGAATAATAATTTTAATGATAAATGGCTTAAAATCCGTAGAAGCTCTAAAAGAAAGAAATATAATAAACTGGAATCCATACTATCTGAATGGTATGGAAAAGATATAGCAAAAAATGAAATAACTGCCTATCTGCCTAAACCTATACCAATTCAGGATACATTAAATAAACTCATGTCGGAAACATCTGTTCCGGAACAGGGAAAGCTAATGAGGCTGCAAAAAGAATGGAGTTCTTTAGTCGGTGATCAGGTCGGTAAAATATCAAAACCTGTTTCCATTAAAGATGGTTATTTGACAATTGAAGTTGCTAATAGTATTTGGCTTATGGAGCTAAAAAATTATTCCGGTGCTTTAATTGAAGAAAAAGTTCGCTCATTATGTGGAAAAAGATTCTTTAAAAAACTATTGTTTATTCCCTCAGGAAAAAATAAGAAAGGTTAACATCGTTTTATGAGCAATACTGAAATACTCCATATAGACAATCAATTATGGACACCTGTAAGAACAAAAGTTAAACGGGAAAAAAAACTGGCTGAATACTGCTTAGCTAATAATATTATTCATTATTTACCATTAAGGTTAAGTATTAAAAGATATGATAAAAAAAATGTCACCTTTCATGTACCCATGTTTCCAGGTTACTTTTTTTGTAATTTATCTTCAGAAATTTTTAAATTATTGCTAAAATCACATAATGTCTTATATCGGGTCGATATGGATACAGGTACGGAGCCACAACTTATTAATGAACTTAATGCATTAATAATCCTAGAAAAAATTTCTGCAGAAAAAGAAATTATAATAAAGCCTGAAATTGTTCAAGGTAAAAAAGTAACTGTTACTACCGGACCTTTGACTGGAGTTTTAGGAATAATAAAAAGGCGTAAGAATAAAGAAGCGGTAACTATCAACATAGAAATATTAGGACAATCAGTAACAGTTGAATCTGACATAGGTGATATTGAATTAAGTAAGGACTAAAAATATCAAATTATCGTACTGTGTGCAGGTTATAAAGTTATCATTTTGAAGGTTGCAGGTTTTTCACAAAATAACCTTAAAAAGCTACATATTCCTATACAATTAAATTATGACTTTACTTGAAGTTAAAAATCTAAAAAAATATTATCCTCTTAAAAAATCTATATTCAGTAAACATGAATATATTAAGGCTGTTGATTCAGTTTCTTTTACAATCAAAAAAGGTGAAACACTAGGATTAGTCGGGGAAAGCGGCTGCGGAAAATCTACAATTGCTAAATTAATCGTTAATTTAGAGCATCCTACCGACGGAAGAATTAAATTATTAGATGATGATATTTCTAAAATAACATTTAAAAAAAGAAAAGATATATGTAAAAAATATCAGATGATATTTCAAGATCCCTACAGTTCACTGAATCCCAAGAAAAATATATACAGCATATTAGATGAAATTTTATTATTATTCACAAATTTAAATAAAGAAAAAAGATTTGAAAAAATAGTAGATTTAATGGAGATGGTTGGATTAACAGAACAACAGTTAAATAAATTTCCACATCAGTTTAGCGGAGGACAAAAGCAGCGAATAGCAATAGCCAGGGCATTAGCTGTTGAACCGGAATTAATAATTGCAGATGAACCTGTGTCGGCATTAGATGTAAGCATTCAGGCACAAATAATTAACTTGTTAATTGATATTCAAAAGAAAACAAATATCTCTTATTTATTCATCTCTCATGATTTAGCTGTTATTGAAAATATTTGTGATAGAATAATGGTTATGTATTTAGGTAAAATTATTGAAGTTGCCGACAGCGAAACGTTAATAAATAATCCTAAACATCCATATACAAAAACATTATTATCAGCAGTACCAACAATTGATTTTTCTAAAAAAGAAAAAAATAGAACAATAATTAATGAGTTAAATAGCGACTTTAACTTTGGTGATGGTTGCAAATTTTATCCAAGATGCAATTTGGTCAATAAAATGTGTAAAAATAAAACCCCGGAATTAGAACAAATAAATAAAACAGAACATTACTGTGCCTGTTTTCTGACAAATAAAAATTAAAAACAATGAATATAATCTCAGGAATAGCTAAAAATATAAAACTTGATGTCCCTAAAGGACTAACTGTAAGACCTACTAGCGTTAGAGCTAGAAAATCTCTTTTTGATAAACTAAATAATTTAAACGGTTTCACTGTTGTCGATCTTTGTGCAGGAACAGGCGGATTTGGCTTAGAGGCTGCAAGTAGAGGGGCAAATGATGTATATTTTGTTGAAATTTCACGTAATAATTGCAATACAATTTCTAAAAATATAGATAAACTCCGAAAAGCAGGAGTCAAATCTGAATTAAACATATTAAATAGTGATGCTAAAAATATTGACAAAGCGCTAAGCAGTCTAAGCCAAAAAATTGATTTGATATTTTTAGATCCGCCTTATGCCGATTCTTGCGATATAGCTGATGCATTATTTAAAACCAAAGAATTCTCTTTGTGGGCAAAAAACTCGCTAGTTATTTTTGAAACTTCTTCTGATATTTCAAAAAAACCAAAATTTGAAGAATATAGAATGTGGAGAGCAGAAAATAGAATAAAAGTTGGTCAATCAATTTTCTATATATTAAAATCGGTAATTTAATTTTTCGTAAAAACACTGTATAGTAATAGTAGTAAACATTTAATTATTAACGACTAGGTATATTTTCAGATGAGAACAGCACTTTTTCCAGGAAGTTTTGATCCGGCTACAAATGGACATTTAGATGTTATAGAAAGAGCATCAAAATTATTTGATAAACTAATCATATCAATAGCCATTAATGAGACTAAAAATCCTCTATTCACAATAGCTGAAAGACAGGATCTTTTAAAACTTTCATGTAAAGAAAAAGGTCTAACGAATATAGAGTTTAAAAGCTTTGACGGATTATTAGTTGATGCAGTCAAAGAATTTAATGCATGTGTAGTAGTAAGAGGACTTAGAGCTCTCTCTGACTTTGAATTTGAATTCCAAATGGCATTAATGAACAGAGAATTAAACCATTTATGCGAAACTGTATTTTTAATGCCTAGTCCTGAATATTCTTTTACAAGTTCAAGAATGATAAAAGAAATTGCAAAATACAATGGAGATATTTCGGCTTTTGTACCTAAAGTTGTCATGGAAGCTCTTCAAAAAAAGAAGCTGTTAAATAAATAGCCAAGAATTATAGATCGTATTATGATAAAAATTATTTCAGCAAGAGTCACATTTGACGGAATTGAAGTAACCGGCACAGAATCTAAAGATGTTTTTAAACTGGAAAAGAATGAAGATATACACTCATATAAAGATATTGAATATAAACTTAATGTATCTTTAGTGAACGATAGTATTCTTGTAAAGGGAACAGCAAAGACAGTATTTAAGGCAAGATGTGGAAAGTGCTTAAATCTTTTCAACCTAAAAGTTTGCTGTAAAGATATATGTCACCTATATGAAAGCAATAACAATAATAAAATTGACTTGACAGAAGATATTCGCGAGGATATCTTAATCAGTTTACCACATAAAATCATTTGCAGTGATTCATGCAAGGGTATTTGTTTTACATGCGGTAAAAATTTAAATTTAGAAAAGTGTGCCTGTTCTACAGAAAAAGAATCATTTTCAGAATGGGATAAATTAAACAATTTGGATTTATAATCTATAATAAAAATATATTGTATATTTATATAACTTATAAGGAGTTGAAAAATGGCTGTACCAAAGAGAAAAACATCAAAAATGAAAATGAGACAACGCAAAGCTGCAAATAGATATAAAGGTATTCAAACAGGTACCTGTACTGTGTGTAAAGCAGCTATACTACCTCATAAAGTATGTCCTTCATGCGGAAATTATAAGGGCAAACAAGTAGTTACTATCGAAGAATGAGGATTGCGATAGATGCAATGGGAGGAGACTATGCTCCCGAATCTGTCATTGACGGAACAATTGATGCTTTAAACGATTATGATGGTTTTGATGTAACCCTTGTAGGAAATTTAGCTGAACTGAAGCCATATATAGAAAAATATGAGCTTGACAGAAATCCACGCATAAAGCTAGTTCATGCAGAACAAGTTATTAATATGGATGACACCTCTACTGCGTCTATTAGAGTAAAAAAACATTCATCCGTAACTATTGCTGCAGAAGTTGTAGGAAGAGGCGAAGCTGATGCCCTCGTAACCATTGGTCATACCGGAGCAGCAGTAGCTGCGACTAAAGTTCGTATGAGAACTTTACCAGGCGTTGAAAGGCCTGCAATTGCAGTAGTTTTGCCAACTAAGGAAGGACACTCGATTCTACTTGATGCCGGAGCAAATGTAGATTGCAAGCCGGAAAATTTAGCACAATTTGCTATTATGGGTGAAATATATTCAAAACTTGTACTCGGGGTTAAATCTCCAAGAATAGGTTTACTCAGCGTAGGCGATGAAGATATCAAAGGTAATGATGTTACTAAAGAAGCGTTTAAATTATTATCTAAAATGCCAATTAATTTTATAGGCAATATTGAAGGCAATGATATTTTTGGAGAAAATGTTGATGTAATTGTCTGCGACGGTTTTGTTGGCAACGCTATACTAAAGGCCTGTGAAGGTATGTCAAAAGCTGCAATGTACTGGCTAAAAAAAGCTTTTACAAAAAATCCTTTTAGGATTACAACAGCTATACTGGCACAAAAAGCCTTTGCTGAACTCAAAGAAATGGGCGACAAAGAGACATATGGCGGTGCTCCACTTATTGGAATAAACGGTATTTGCATTATTGGTCATGGCGCATCATCGCCAAAGGCTGTTAAAAATGCAATAAAAGTAGCAGTAGATTTAGTAAAAAAAGATATGAATGATGAAATTTTAAGAAGATTAAAAGAATCTAATGCTATAATGTAAACTTAATAATTAATATAATTATATAAATTTGGCAGATCATAATGGGTATCAAAATTATTGGAATAGGATCTTATGCTCCTGAAAAAGTACTGACAAATTTCGATCTAGAAAAAATAGTAGACACAAATGATGAATGGATCAGTACAAGAACTGGAATAAAAGAACGCAGAATTGCTAGAGACGATGAACCAACATCTGAATTAGGTATTAATGCTGCCAAAAAAGCACTTGAAATGTCAGGTGTTAAAGTTGAAGAGTTAGATTTAATTGTAGTTGGAACAGTAACACCGGATTCAGCATTACCCAGCAATGCATGCCTTATACAAAAAGAACTTGGTGCTATAGGATCAGCATGTTTTGATTTTCAAGCCGCCTGCTCAGGCTTTATATATGGACTAGAAATTGTCACATCTATGATGAAAGGCAATCGAAAATACAAAAAAGCTCTACTCATCGGTTCGGAAAAATTAAGCCATGTTACTAACTGGGAAGATAGAAATACATGTATTCTCTTTGGAGATGGCGCAGGCGCAATTGTTTTTGAAAAAAGTAAAGAATCAGGCGACACTGTACTTGCAAGTGCACTTCATGCAGACGGAACCCATTCAGATTTATTAATGATTCCAGGTGGCGGAACACGTTTACCGCTAACAAAAGATAATATAGACGATAAGCTTACATGCATACAAATGGAAGGTAACAAAGTCTTTAAGCTTGCTGTAAATGCAATGGTTAGTGCTTGTAGAGAATCGCTAGAGGTTTCTAATTTAACTTGTGATGATATAACATGGGTTGTTCCACATCAGGCAAATATGCGAATAGTTAATGCAGTTGGATCAAGGTTGGGAATTTCACCTGAAAAAGTACCAACTAATCTCCAAAGATATGGAAATACTTCTGCAGCTTCAATTATTTTGATGTTAGATGAACTTGTAAGAGAGAATAAAATTAAAAAAGATGATAAAATACTATTAACAGCTTTCGGTGGCGGAATGACATGGGCATCAGCTGTATTAAAATGGCATATATAATTGTAATCTTTATTAAATAAATTGGCGAAATTTACTATTAAATCATATAGACTTATAATTTCTTTAGGTTTTTGTGCATCCGTATTGATAAGCTCTTTATTAATTACCGGTTGCTCAAAACAAAAAGAAGTTCCTGATCCTCCTCATATACAGGCACAGCTAATTAATGAACTATTCTCAGCCTTAAGATCTGCAAATTATGAATTAGCCTTGAAAAAAATCGAAAGATTAACTGCTCAGGATTCAGATGCTCCATACTTCGGAGCTATTCAAAATACTACAGAAAATAATATGGCTATTTCTCAAGTGCAAACAATACTTGATGATGGCAATATTAAACAGGCCATTAGTTCTATTAACAAATTAATGGATAAGAAAGGTCAAACAACTGCACTTCTTGATACAGTATCAGAGCTTAACACACTACAGAAAATCAAAAATTTAACAGAAAAGATTTCTCAAGAAGAAGATGCACGAGCTCTTGCAGTATCAACGGGAAAACTAAATAGAGAAATTTCTAATTATTCTTCAGCAAATTTTCTAAAACCTTTTGCCGAAAGACAACTATCAAGATCTAAAAATATTCGTGATAAAGAAAAACAGATTGGAATAGAAGATCTAAAAGCTGATATAGATACAGCATGGGTGATAGGTAATAATAATTTAGATACATTAATTGCAATGCTTGAAGTGTCTGCGGGTAATTCTCAATTAGTCAAAGCGTACAAAGAATCTATGCTGCCAAACTGGAAAACGATTAATGCAAACCAAATATACTTTACTCCAACAAAAGAGTTTATTTATTTTAGAAAAGCTATTATAAATACTTCCAGCAGAGAGCCGTTATTCAAAAAAATGATAAATTTACAGTCTGACAACTTTAAATCATTATTAATAAAGTCTATTATATTGAACTATCAGGGTAATGAAGTAGCCTCAGAGGCATTAATGAAAAATATAAAGACTCAATTAGATATATCTGATAAAATTTCGAAACAGTGGTTTACATTTACCCCTAACGGGAATAGAAAGCTAAACACACTGAATCCATTTGTCAGTTATCCATTTTTTATATATACTAATGATTTTATAATAAAACAAACTAACCAAAACAAAAAATAAGGAGCTACACCAAATGCAAAAAAAAATTACAGCACTAGTCTCTATTCTGTGTCTACTGGCATCAATGTCCATGTTTGCACAGGATAGCGCAAAACCAGCAACTAAAGCAAAAGTCACAACAAGCAAAGCAGCACCGGCTCAAAAAACTACAGAAATAAAAATGCCTAAAGTTCCAAAAATTGACAATAAGGTATGGAATTTCTTACCAGAAGTTGTAGCTACTGTTGGCAAAACTAAAATTACAAAAAAAGAACTAATCAGAGCATTGAACCCACAAGTCAGAATGCAGATTATGATGGGAAAAAAGATTAAACCTGAACAATATAAAGTTCTTGCAAAAAATATGACAGAAGAACTTGTCAAAGCAAATATTTTAGAAGAATTAGCTGCAAGTGCAGGCTACAAAGTTACTCCTGAATTGGAAAATCAAGTATATACTAAATTTTTAGCCAATATCAAAAAACAGATGCCAAAAGGCAAAACATTTGACTTTGAAAAAGTTATCAAAGAACAAGGATTAACTATTGAACAAGTCAAAAAACAGATGGCCGAAGGCGAAACAATTCAACAATGGATTAAAGCAAAAGTAGCTCCTGAAATTAAAGTTACAGACGCACAGGCAAAAACATTCTATACGGCAAATAAAGATAAATATTTTAAAACACCTGAAACTGTTACAGCTTCACATATCTTATTTAAGCCTGCAACAACAAAAAAAGATGGCAAAGCAATAAGTAAAGATTCTATAAAAACAGCTAAAGTAAAAGCTGATAAAGTTTTTAAAGAAATCAAAGATGGTGCTAATTTTGCAGCTATGGCTAAAAAATACAGCGAAGGTCCAAGCGCCAAAAACGGCGGAAGCTTAGGAACTTTCCAAGAAAATCAAATGGTTCCTGCATTTTCAAAAGAAGCATGGAAATTAGCAAAAGAAAAACTTCCTGCAGTTGGAATGGTAGAAACTAAATTTGGATGGCACATAATTGAAGTTACAGCATACAATCCTGGTGGATTCATGAAACTGGACGCTGCATTAACTAAACAAATCCAAGAACAGTTAAAGCAGGAACAATTAGCTAAAAAGCTTAAAGATATGATTAGCGCAGAGATGAAAAAAATTAATCCTGTAATTAATGTAAAATAGTTAAATCTATTTTATAGTATCTATCTATTTATCCCCTGATTTTTATAAATCAGGGGATTTTTTATGTGGCAACAACTATCAAAAAGTAGAATAAATCATTTTTCTAAAATAATATTGGCACATGCATACTGTTTATCATGACTAATTGAAACATGGATATTTATAATATTTAAAGTTTTAAGCATTTTTTTAGCACTTCCAAACACAACACAACTAGGTGCTCCGGAAGGTTCATTTTGTATCTCTATATCGACCCAATTACAATTAACACCAATTCCTGTGCCTAAGGCTTTAGAAAAAGCTTCTTTAACCGCCCACCTTCCGGCGAAATAATAAGTTGGATCTCTATGTCTTTTACTTTCTTCTATTTCATTGGATGTAAAAACTTTTTCAAGAAAACTATTTTTATGCTTATCTATAATTTTTTTTATTCTATCAGCATGAACTATATCAATTCCTGTTCCATATATCATATATATGTCCCTCTTATATTGAAAAAATTAAACTTTAAATATAAAGATAAAATTAATTATTATATAAATCAATAAGTATGAATAAATAATAAAGGATATAATAGAATAAATATAGAGATTTCATCCTGTTAACTTTAAAAATAATTTTAATGCTGAAACAAAAAATATTACATTTTTCTACAATTCATCCTTCAGTAATCATATTAATTGCACTACTAATTCCGCTTATTCCATTAGAGATTTTTCACAGTAATTGGATACTTATTTACGCACTACTAATCCTTGTCTTTATGTTAGCATCTTTCATTTCTTTTAAGCTCTCGTGTAAAATATTATTTTGGAGTATGCTCAGTTGTATCGTTTTCCAGCTCAACACTTATTTTATAAATTCAAATTGGTCTTCACAATTTAAAAACAGGACCCTAAGAGTTGATATAAAAGCTATCGTTACTGATCCCACAGCTGTAGGTGATACTTTTACGTGGCTTAAAAACTCAAACTATATAACAATGGAAGTTAAAAAAATTAAGCTTGCAGGGAGTAAAAAATGGAATAGCGATTCGGAAAAAATTTATGTCAAACTGCCAAAGCAGCAACATGTCAAATACGGTGATATTATTGATATGTATGGTTTTTTATCTTCACCTAATTATAATGATCAAACAAATTTTTTCAGCAGCTATTTAAAGAGTATTAAAATTCAAAAAGTCTTTATTGTAAAGAAAATAAACAGTGTAAAAAATAGTAACAGCTTTCCTTATAATTGTCTGACATATATTTTTCTAATAAGAAATAAAGCTATTCATCTAGCGACCTATGGGTTCAAAAATAACTCAACAAAACAGTTTATTGCAGGACTTGTTTTTGGATGCAAACAGGGAATCAGCAAAAACATAAAAGAGAAATTTTTAAAGACAGGAACGATTCATATACTGGCAATCAGCGGGCTTCATATTGGTATTCTTGCATTGATCCTATTATTAATTTTTAGATTTATTCCAATTAGATTGAGATATTTAATCGTGCCTTTTCTCCTGCTAATTTATGTTATAATTATAGGTTACAGACCTTCTGCGGTAAGAGCATTTATTATGATAGCAATCTATGCTCTACATAAAGCTTTTTATATCCCGGTTAAAACATTTAATGTATTGTCATTAGCTGCAGTAATAATGATCTTAATTAATCCATTTTCAATAATAAATATAGGTTTTTTATACTCTTTTATAATCGTAGGTTTTCTGATTTTAAGCACAAATGCGACTAACTACACAATAAAGATATTTAATGAATCAGCCTTCTGGAAGCCTAAAAAATTAATTTTATTTAAAAATAGATTTAAATATTCATTATATCGAAAATCAATTATATGCATTTCAGGATCTTTTGTTGCAGGCTTAGCCTCTATGCCCCTTCAAGTGTTAAATAATGGACTATTCACCCCTTTTATGCCAATAATCAACATTATGATTATCCCACTACTTCTACCTCTATTTATCTTCATAGGCTTAAAATTAATAATTAACGCCCTCGTTGGAGTGTCAATTTTCAATCCGTTTATTTCAGGTATTATAAATTTTATATTTGCTTTGGTAAATTTCAGTAGCTCACATATTAAATATTTTTATCTTCAAAAACCATCATTGATGCTCATAATAATATTTTATATTTTATTAGCTTATATCTTGATAAGATTCACAAAAAGAAAAACTTTCATTGCATTAATATTGATATTAACTTTATGCTTTAGGGATTGTAAAATAATAAACTAAGCGATATTTAATAATCCTGTAAAACGAGTATACTTTTATGTATGAGTATAAAACAGGAAGAAATAGATTTATTCAGAGAAAAATATTTGACCCTAA
>Ga0233431_1002330_pt1 | contig 27025 bp, 31 predicted proteins | sample SI_118_April2016_FD_179867 | JGI IMG/M metagenome (GOLD analysis project Ga0233431, IMG submission 179867) | Seawater microbial communities from Saanich Inlet, British Columbia, Canada - SI_118_April2016_200_MG | ecosystem: Environmental > Aquatic > Marine > Inlet | place: Canada: British...
CTGCAAGAAAGAAGAAAGTTGTTAGAAGAAAGAGAAAAAGGTAAGCTCAGATTTTTTTAATTTTTATTTTATTTAAAATTTTTGTATTTTAGAATATGTTTTTAAACTAGTTTTTATTTTATTTGTTTATGGATGATTGTGTTTTTTGTAAAGTTGTGAAGGGAGAGATTCCTAGCCACAAAATATGGGAAGATGATTTTTCTATTGCAATATTAGATGTTTTTCCTTCAAGGAAAGGCCAAATACTTTTAATTCCTAAAGAACATTTAGCTCCTTACTTATTTGAAATTGAAGATGATAAATATACTAAGTTGATGTTAAATGCTAAGAAAATTGCTAATGTTATTGATAAGTGTTTAAAACCAATTAAGACAGGGCTTATTGTTGAAGGTTTAGAATTAGACCATGTTCATGTTAAACTTTATCCTTTAGATAAAGAATTTGGAATTCCCTTGTTAGAACCTAAGCTTTCTGAAGAAGAGATGAAGGATATTGCAGATAAAATAAAAAAATGTCTCTGAGGAGATTTTAACTCCCGACCTCCGCCTCATGAGAGCGGCGCTCTAAACCCTGAGCTACAGAGACAAGAATAATAGATAGGCATGATTTAAAAAGCTTTTTTTCTTATATTTTTCATGGTAGTAAGTGGTGATGACCTTTCTAATGCTTTAAGTGCTTTGCCAGCAGAATTAGCTTCTAGGTTAGATTTCATATTAGTTCTAGTTAAGGCTATTGGAGGATTAGTTGTAATTTATTTAATCTTCTTTATGATTAGAACATATTTCTTACGAGAACAGACAAAAATGATCAAAGAAATGAAAGAAGATATAGCTTATATTAAAAAAAATTTAGTTAAAAGAAAAAAGAAGTAATTATTTCTTATTTTTTTCTTGTGTTTTTAATCTTGTTAAAAATCCTGCCATTTGATTTCTTATTTTTTTACTAGGCATTTCTTTTCCAAGTATTTTTTTATTTGTTTCGAAATTATCTTCGAATTTTACACCTTTTCTAATAAAGGCATGGCCAGATCTTTTGATTAGCTTTGATTTTATTTTTCCCATGTTAGATGTGTGTTTTATTAATTTTTAAAGGTTTTTATTTTAGTTTTTTTATAGATGAGAGATTTTTTACAGCATCTATCAAATTTGTGAGCTTTTTAAGAGGTGTACCTAAACTTAGAATAATATAGCTGAGATTTTCCTCTATAGCTTTTTTACTAGCTTTGAGGATATCTATTTCTGTTATTCTTTTTTTGTTAAATCCTATTAATAATTTTTCTTGTCCTTTATCTCTTACTCTGAGTATTAGATCGTTTTTATTAAAACTTTCAATATCTAGAATTTCAATAGAATTTTCAGATAAGAATTCTTTTATTTTATTGAAAAATTTATCCTGCTTTTTTTGAGAAACTGTTCTTTTTTTGACTGGTTTTTTTGTTGGTTGAGGTTTTTTGACTGGTTTTTCTTTTGTTTCTTTATTAAAAATATCTAATGATTGGGGTTCTGGTTGTTTTGTGGGTTGAGGTTCTGGTTCTTCTTTAGTTTCTTCTTTTGGGGTGAATGAAACTTTTATAGAATCTTCTTCAGATTTAGGTGTTGTAAAATATCTCCAATAAATTTCATCATTTTTTTTGAAAGGAATTGCAAAATCATGTATAGCTCTTATAGCAACTCTAATTGCAGGAAGTTGATCTGAGTCTTTTAGAATTTTTTCTTCTTTTAATAAAGAGAAAGCTTCTTTTTCTTTACTTTTTAGATGTTGAGCAAAATTTTCTAATAAAGGTTCTTGGCCTGGAATTAAATAGAGTGGAGAACTTCCAACCCTCATATTACTTAATTTAAGTTTTTTCTCTGATAAAAGTTCTGATAAAAAAGCTGAAGAAAAAAGCATACTCATTCCTGTTTCAGAAGCAATATGAACTGGTAAACTTGGACCTCTTGTTTTAATTACTAGAATAATTTTTTCTTTTAATTGTGTAGTATCTTGTGTTGGCATAATAAAACGAATAGCTGGGAGGTTATAAATATTTTTATGTTCTAATCCAACTAATTTCATAATATGTTATTTTGCTTTCTTCATCTACTATTGCAATTAGTAAATTCTTTTTTGTAGAATGAGCAACTCTGTTTTTTGCTGCAAATTCATTCCAAGCTAATTTTTTAGATTCATGGTCAACAAAGAGAATCCATTTTGCATGTGTTTTTCCAGGTTTTTCCCCTTTATCATATACTCTAAAATCTGCTCCAAATTTTAAAGCTGTTTTTACAATATAACCTTTTTTTCTTAGATCTTTAAATACAGGATATTTAATTTGAATTTTTTTATCAATTCTTCTGAACTTATTTATTAAATCTTTTTGAAGTATTTGTTTATTTCCTGAGAAAATTTCCATTTTCTTTTTTTCAACTAGAAATAATACTTCTGATAATGAATATTGAACTTTTTCCCCATTAGGTTCTCCGAAAACACTTTTTTTGTAAAGTGAATAAGCTTCGCTAGAATTACTTGAAACTATTTGTCCTGTTATGTTTGCTTTGATTTTTTTCATATATATTTAGTGTAAAGACAATATTTAAAAGTTGCTGAGCTATTATTTAGATATGGTTTATAATTTTAAGAAAATTGAAAAAAAGTGGCAAAAAAATTGGGAAGATAAGAAAATATTCCAAGTTAAAGAAAATTCTAAGAAAAAAAAATATTATCTTTTAGAACAATTTCCATATCCTTCTGGAAGTGGTTTGCATGCAGGTCATGCTTTTGTTTATACTTTAGGAGATGTTTTTTCAAGATTTAAAATAATGCAAGGATTTAATGTTTTACACCCGATGGGATATGATAGTTTAGGATTACCTGCAGAGAATGCAGCTATTAAAGATAAAATTCATCCTAAACAATATACTACAAAATCTATAAAGAATTTTATGAAACAACAACGAGCTCTTGGATTAACCTATGATTGGTCAAGAGTATTTTGGACACATGATCCTGATTTTTATAAGTGGGATCAATGGATTTTTTTGAAAATGTTAGAAAAGGATATTGCATATAAGAAAGAAGGTTCTGTAAATTGGTGTGGAAAATGTAATACTGTTTTAGCAAATGAACAAGTTGTTAATGGAAAATGTTGGAGGCATGAAAATCAAGATATTAATGTTAAACATTTAAATCAGTGGTATCTAAAAATAACAAATTATGCAGAAGAATTAGCTGATTTAGATAAGATTAAACAATGGCCTGATATGATTAAAAAACTTCAGAAAAATTGGGTTGGTAAAAGTTATGGAACTGAGATTAATTTTGAAATTGCTGGAGAAAAATGGCCAATATTTACAACAAGACCTGATACTCTTTATGGGGTAACTTTTATGGTTATAAGTGCTCAACATGCTAGATTAATGGAACTTGTTACAAAAGAACAAAAAAAAGATGTTGAGAACTTTGTTAGTAAGTTAAGTTCTGTTAGTGAAGAAGAAATAGATCAATTAGCTAAAGAAGGTGTTTTTACAGGAAGTTATGCTGTTAATCCTGTCAATGGTGTGAGGGTTCCTATTTTTGCTGGAAATTTTGTATTAGCTGATTATGGTTCTGGAATGGTGATGGCTGTACCTGCTCATGATCAAAGAGATTTCGAATTTGCTAAAAAATATGATCTTGAAATTAAAAAAGTTGTTGAAGGAGGAGCTATAAATAAAAAAGCTTATATTGGTGAAGGAAAATTAATTAATTCTGATAAATTTAATGGAATAAATAATAAGAAAGCTATAACTGAAATTACAAATTATCTTGCAAAGAAAAAAGTTGGAAAGAAAACAATTAATTTTAGATTAAGAGATTGGTTGATTTCTCGTCAAAGATATTGGGGAACACCTATACCTATAATTAATTGTAAGAAATGTGGTGTTGTTTCTGTTCCTGAAAAAGATTTACCTGTTAAATTGCCTGATAAAGTTAAATTTGGAAAAGGAAATCCTTTGGAAAGTGCTAAGTCTTGGATAAAAGTTAAATGTCCTAAATGTAAGGGTATGGCTTCTAGAGAAACAGATACTATGGATACATTTGCTAATTCTTCATGGTATTATTTAAGATTTACAGATCCTAAAAATAAAAGAAAAATATTTGATGAGAAAAAAGCTCAATATTGGACACCTATTGATATGTATATTGGAGGAAAAGAACATGCTTGTATGCATGATATTTATTTTAGATTTTATCATAAATTTTTAAGAGATTTAGGTTTGGTTAAAACAGATGAACCTGCTGTTAAATTATTTGTTCAAGGAATGATTCATGGTGAAGATGGAAATAAAATGTCAAAATCTATTGGTAATGTGGTGGATCCTTTAGAAATGATTCAGAAATATGGTGCAGATGCTTTGAGATTATTTTTAATAAGTGTAGCAAGTCCTGAGAGCAATTTTAATTGGAGTGATAAAGGATTAATTGGAAGTTATAAATTTGTTAAAAAGTTTTTTGAGAGTCTTGATAAAATTGAAATTGGAAAGTCTAGTGCTAAACTTGAAAGTAAGATTAATAAAACAATAATAGAAGTTACAAAAGATGTTGAAAATTTTAAATTTAATTTAGCTGTGATTAAATTAAGATCTCTTTTGAATGTGTTTAATGAAGAGGAAAAAGTTGGAAAAAAAGATATTGAAAGTTTTTTGAAAATGATAGCTCTTTTTTGCCCTCATTTATCTGAAGAACTTTGGAGTGGGCTTGGTAATAAAGGATTTATTGCATTTGAAAAATGGCCAAAGGCAAATGAAAAGAAGATTGATAAGAAGTTTGAGAAAGAAGATGAAGCTGTTGAAAAATTAAAATCAGATATTAATAATATTAAAAAAATACTTAATAAGGAGAATGCTAAAGTCTATGTTTATGTAATGCCTTTTGAACTTAAATTATATAATAATCTTGAGGGGATTAATGTGTATGCTGTAAATGATAAGAAGAAATATGATCCTGAAAATAAATCTAAAAAAGCTAAACCAGGTAAACCAGGGATATATTTAGAATAATGATAAAAAAAAGAGGGATTTTTATTGTGGTGTTTTTAATGTTAATTTTTAGTGCTTCTTTTATTAGTGCTGCAAATTATATTTCTGGAGAAAAAGAAGTTTCTTTAAATTATATTCTTAATGGTGAAGAAGGCAAAATTAATTTTACTGTTTACAAAGGTGTTGTAGATTATCTAGAAATTTTACCAAAAGCTATAATTTCTCATGGAGAAGATGAACCCTCTATAGTTGATTTTAAATTTCAACATCTTGATGAAGAAGTTCAGAGAGAATTTTTGAAAAATCTTGTAGATGAAATTAAAAAAGAAGGTGAGGATAGATCTGAACAATTTAGAATTGCTGTTAGTTTAGTTCAAAATATTGAATATGGTGAAAAACAATGGGATATAATGTTTAATTCAAATCAAAGAACAGGTTATTCAAGATATCCTTATGAGGTTCTTTATGATTCTCAAGGAGTTTGTGGAGAAAAATCTGAATTAATGGTATTTTTATTAAAAGAATTGGGATATACTGTAGGAATTTTTAGGTATGCTGAGGAAAATCATGAGGCTGTAGCTGTAGCTTGTCCAATTGAATATAGTATTGGGGCAACAGGATATTGTTTTGTTGAAACAACAGGCCCTGCAATAATTTCTGATGATTCTATTGTTTATGTTGGAGATGTTAAATTAACTTCAGAACCTATAATTTATGAGTTATATGAAGGAGATAGTTTAGAAAAAGGAATGTATGAATATAAAGATGCTAAGAAAATTAAGAAACTTAGAGAGAGAAAGTTTGTATTTTTTAGAAATTGGAGATTAAATAGGTTGAGTGAGAGGTATGGTTTGGTTGAAGAATATAATTTGGAATGATTATTTAACAATTGCTTTTATTCTTCTTACACCTGAAGAACTTGAAGTTTCTTTTATTATTTTAAATTTACCAAGTTCTTTTGTACTGTTTACATGTGGGCCTGTGCAAATTTCTTTTGAGAAGTTTCCTATTGTGTAGACAGAGACTATATCTCCATATTTGTGAGTGAATATTCCTTGAGCACCTTGTTTTTTTGCTTCTTCTGGAGACATTTCTTTTCTTGTGATTTTGATTTCTTTTTTAATTTGTTTATTTACCAGATTTTCAATTTCTTTTATTTCTTCTGGAGTAAGTTTTCTTGGAAATTCAAAATCTAATCTTAATCTTTCTGGATTTATGTTGCTTCCTCTTTGCTTTATGTTTTTATCATCGAGAACTTTGATTAAAGCTGCTAGAAGAAGGTGAGCTGCAGTGTGGAGTTTTGTTGTTTGTTCTGTGTGGTCTGCTAATCCTGATTTGAATTTTCCTGCAGAAGCTGTTTGAGATAATTTTTGATGTTTTTTTTGTTCTTTTTCAAAATCTTTTTCATTGAATTTTATTTTATTTTTTTTAGATTCTTCTTGAATCATTTCAATGGGAAATCCAAAAGATTGGTAGAGTAGGAAAGCTTGTTTCCCTGATAATTGTTTTTTGTCTTTTGTGAATTTATTAAATTTATTTAACCCCTTTTCTAAAGTTCTTTTGAATTTGATTTCTTCTTTTTCAAGTTCTTGTAAAATTGTTTTTTTATTTTTTTGTAGATGTTCATAGTCATCATATATTTCAAATACGGGTTGTGCAACTTTTGTTGTGAAATTTTCAAGTTTGAGAAGTTTACCATATCTAACAGCTCTTCTAATCAATCTTCTTAAAACATATCCCTGTTCTGAATTGCTTGGAGTTATTCCTTCTGCTAATATTATTGTAGCTGCTTTAATATGGTCTGCAATTATTCGCATTTCTTTTTTATTATCTTTGTATAACTTTTTTGAGAGCTTTTCTATTTCTTTTATAATTGGTTGCCAAACATCTGTAAGATAACTATCCCCATTATTATTTAATAATGCTAAAATTCTTTCTAATCCTCTTCCATTATCTACATTTTTTTGTTTTAGTTCTTCATATTTTTTTAATTTTGTTTTATTGTATTGTAAAAAAACATCATTCCATATTTCAATATCATTTATGAATAATTCAGTATCTGGTCCACAAGGTCCTGTTTTTCCGACAGGTCCCCACCAATTATGTTCTTTACCTAAAAATTTGATTTTATTAATTCCTAGTGATTTCCAAATTTTTGCAGATTCCTCATCTTTTTCAGCATTTTTATCTCCTTTAAAACAGGTTACTGAAAGTTCTTTAATAGGTATTTTGAGAATTTTGGTAGCTAATTCAAAACTTATTTTAATCGCATCTTTTTTCCAATAATCTCCTAGAGACCAATTTCCCAGCATTTCAAAAAAAGTATGATGGCAATTATCTCCTACTTCTTCAATATCTCCTGTTCGAAGACACTTTTGTACATTGACAAGTTTTTTCCCTAAAGGATGAGGTTGCCCTAAGATATTTGGGATAAGTGTTTCTACTCCTGATCCTATGAATAAGGTTGTTGGATCATTTTCAGGGATTAATGACGCGTTTTGAATTTCTTTGTGATCTTTTGACTTGAAAAATTCAATGTATTTTTTGATAAGTTCTTTTCTGTCCATTATTTTGATAAGAAATAAGATTTTAAAAATTGTTTGATTTGGTGGACCATCTAAATTATTATAAAGTGTAAGGAGTTTTAATTTCAATATGAGAACTACTAAAAGAAAATATTCAAAACCAACTATAGGTGAATATTTGATATATAATGAAAGATGTGCCTCTGGAGAGCTTCCTAAAAGTCCATGGAATTCAACCATTAAGGATTGGGATCCTGCGTTAAAGGATAGAGTTTGCCCACTAACAGGGATAGAGATCAAAGCTATTTTTAAAAAGAGTATGGATGAATTAAAATCAAGACCAAAAATTTTTCCCTCTTCTGTTAACTGGAGAACTTACTTGAGAATAGTTCATTAATAAACTATCTAAATTTTTATAAAGGGTAGAAGATATTTAATTTTAATATGATTGGAATTATTAATGGACTTACTATCGGCGAATATTTGCAAGGTAACGAAGCTATCGCAAAGATAGAAGTGGAAAATAGTAAAGATTCTGATAAGAATGAAACTAATTATAATACAGATCAAAGACGAAAATACGGATATTCACCTGTAAGTATGAATACTGGACTCCAAAAGGTTGGTGGTAGACAAATATTGAATCCTGCAGGTTTACTTAGAAAAATTAGATGATTTAAAATATTTTTAACCTAATTCTTTTAATCTATTTTGGATTTCAAGAAGTTCTGATTCTATTGTTGAATTATGTGTAGGTTGTTGATATGTTTGAGGTCTTTGAATTGTTTGTGGTTTTGGTGTGATATCTTTAGATAGTATTTTTGGTATTTTTACTTTAGGTAAACTTGCTTGAAGTTTTCTTATGCTAAGGTTGAAATTTTTCATTTCTTTGCTTAAAAGTAATTTTGTATCTAATTCTTCTGCTCTCGCAATTTTAAAATTATTAATTTCTCTTGATATTTGTAATAATTCTATTTGAGAGGATAAGAAATCTCTTTTAGATCTTACTAATTCACCATGTTCAAATTTTACATGTAAAATATCTTCACTATGTACTATATTATTTTTAATATTCATTCAATCTTAGAAAAAACTTCCCTATCTATCTTTTCAATTTGCATTTTAATTTTTTGTATATTTTGTTCCCAGTTTGCTAATGCTTTTTCTTCTTCTTCTTTTCTTTTTTTTATGTTTGTTAGCATTGATTCTATTTGAGTGATTTGAGTTTTTGCTGTTTCAAATATTTTTATTGTTTCCTCAAATTTATCTAATCTTATAAAAACAGGTTCTTTTCTTCCTTGTATTATTGGATGTTCATCATATTCTTGACTTCTTGGTTTTCTAATTGGTGTAGGAGGTGTTGATTCCTCATCGTCTTCATAATGGTTAAAATCATTTTCTTCATCATTTCCAGTTACAGCCTGTTTAATTGTATTTTGAGAAAATTTACTTCCTAAAGAATTGTTTGGAAAACTTGGAAGATTGTTTAAAGGTTCTGAATGGGAAGGTTTCATTTGTGGAAAACCAGAATTTATAGAAGGTTCTACTCCAGGCATTTTTGGAAGTGATGGCAATTTTGGTAATTCTGCTAATTGTGGAGGTTGAATTTTTTGTACACCCTCTTTCTTTTTTGTAAATAAACCCATTTTTGATTATATTATATCCTCTGATATATACTTTTTAATATCTATAAAAGATAATATAACTTTAAAAACCTTTATTTTTTATACAGAGTATACCGAAAGATATTTATTTGAATAGGTTTTAATATAAAAATGCTAAAAGATTTTCTTAGAGATGTTGTGATATTGGTTGCAGGTAAGCAAGCTGAAGAAATCGCAGATTTGATTCATAATCCAAAACATAAGAATGAATTTATAATTGCAAAGAAAATGGATTTAACAATTAATCAAACTAGAAATATTTTATATAAAATTGCAGATCATGGTTTGGTTTCTTCTATAAGAAAAAAGGATAAAAGAAAAGGATGGTATACTTATTTTTGGAAGATTGAAGTTTTAAAATCGTTAGAGTTTCTAAAAACAATTATTGTAAAAAGAATTAATGAATTTCAACATCAAGTAAAAAGTAGAGAGACTAAACAATTTTATTGGTGTGAAAGATGTAAAATCGAATTGAATGAAGAACATGCTCTTCTTAAAAATTTTACATGTAATGAATGTGGAGATATTTTCACATTAAAAGATAATACTAAAATTTTAAGAGATTTTAGAAGAAATTCTACTAAGTTGAATAATGAGTTAGCTGAGATTAATATTGAGATTGTAAAAGAAGAAGCTAAAATTGAAAAACAAAAACAAAAACAATTAGCTAAGATAAAGAAAGAAAAAGATATAGCAAAGAAAATTGCAGCTGCTGCTAGAAAGAAAAAGAAAGCTTTGAAAGATGCTGCAGAAGGAAAACTACCTAAAAAACCGGTAAAGAAGAAAGTAGCTAAAAAGAAAAAACCGGTAAAGAAGAAAGTTACAAAGAAGAAAAAGAAGGTTGTAAAAAAGAAATCTGCTAAGAAAAAAGTTGCAAAGAAGAAAAAATCTGTTGGGAAAAAGATATTGAAAAAGTTTAAGAAAATTAAGCCAAAAATAAAATTAAAAAAGAAAGTTGTAAAAAAGTCTTCTAAAAAAAAGAAAAAATAAAATTATGAAAAATGGTAAGAGTTTATAATCTTAATTCTAGGAAGAGAAATGTTTTAAGTGGTTTTAGTATGAATTCTATTTTAATTTTTATTAATGTGGTTTTTTTTATTGTAGCTACTATTTTAATTTTAGTTAATACACGATTCTTAGATTATATTGCTTTAAAACCTTCAAATATTCTTGCTGGAAAATATTTGTGGACTTTTTTAACTAGTATGTTTATGCATGGAGGGCTTTTCCATTTATTTGCTAATATGATTTCATTAATGTTTGTAGGTTCGTTTGTTCAGAAAATTTTAGGTGCTAAAAGATATTTATATTTCTATTTAATCTCTGGATTGTTTGCTGGATTGTTATTTGTTATTTCAGGTTTAATATTCTCTACAGATCTTAATACCTATGCTGTAGGAGCTTCAGGAGCGTTATTTGGCCTTATTGGAGTATTAATGTTGTTAACTCCTAATCAACCTGTTTATCTCATGTTTATACCTATTCCTGTTAAAATGAAGTATGCTGCTCCAGGAATGCTTATAGTGCTATGGTTAATCTCTATTGCAGGAAATGTTCCAATTGGTAATATGGCTCATTTAGGTGGTTTGATAAGTGGATTAGTTTATGGAATTTATCTTAAAAAGAAGTTTAAGAAAAAAACGAAATATATAAATAAATATTTTAGCTAAGTATTTTATGGTGATAAAATCTAAAAAAAAGAAAAGTGAATTTAGTTTAGTAGAAGAATATAAACTATGTTGGAATTATATTAAAGATTCTAAAAATTTTATCTATTCTATTATGGCAATTTTTGTTTTTTTTATTTTAGTTGGTTTTTTTCTTCCGGTTCCAGAAACTTTAGCTGAACAAATTTTTAAATTTATTCAAGAATTAATTGAGAAAACAAAAGATCTTTCACAAACTGAATTAATTAAATTTATTTTTTTAAATAATATTCAAAGTTCTTTTATTGGAATGTTGTTTGGAGTTGTCTTAGGAATTTTTCCAATCATAGGGGCTGTTTTTAATGGTTATTTAATAGGATTTGTAGCTGCATATAGTGTGGAGAGTGGAGGATTTCTTGTTTTGTTAAATTTAGTTCCCCACGGTATTTTTGAATTGCCTGCAATATTTTTATCTCTTGGTTTAGGGTTAAGATTAGGAATGTTTGTGTTTGAAAAAAATAGATTTAAGAGATTTGGTATTTATTTTTTAAATTCATTGAGAGTTTTTATTTTGATTGTGCTTCCACTTTTGATAATTGCAGCATTGATTGAAGGAAGTTTAATTTTTTTAAACTGATTTTCCAAGAATGATTAATTTTATATAGTGATTTTTCATAATAAAGTCATAATTAAATGGAAAAAGGAGGTTTAAAATGAACGATACTGTAAAATGGTTGGTTACTCTTGCAGCGCTAACAAGTCTTTTGAATGCTGGATCATGGTTATCAGCAAGTAGCTGGTTTGCCGGATGGGTTACTTTCATCTTAGCTTTAATTGCCACTCTGATGATGTGGATGAACAAGTAAAGTTTGAATTATCCTTTTTAGTTTTTTAATTTTTTTTAAATTCTTTTTTTAATTTTTTAGAATCTAGTGTTAACTATCTTAGAAGTAAAAATAGGTTAATATTTTTTTAATTTTGTAAATCGCTTATTCCTAATACTATCAGAAGAAATCCTGTCAAAAGAATTATCCAAAATATTGCTCCCTTTAGAAGAATCCAGCCAGCATTCAAGAGATTTATGCTCTTTCCTAAAATTGTCCAAGAATAAGCTGCTGAAGCCCAAGAGAATACTATAATTCCTATGAAAAGAATTAATCCAAGTAAAATTTCTATCCATTTATTCATTGTAAAAATATTAATTAATAACTGTTTAAAAGCATTATTGTGATTAGTTAATATAGAAACTTTTAAAAATAGTTTTTTACTTTGAAAATTATGAGTTTAAAGAGATTTTACTTTGTTTTGGCAATACCAATTTAATTGATATCTATTAGTTCTAACTCTCTTTTATATTTGAATTTAAAATGAAAAAAATTAAAGATTTTTTATGGAAACCTGGAATGTCTGTTGAAGAATGTGTAGATAGCTTCGGATCTCTTGGATATCAAGCTATTGAATTAAGAGAAGCTGTAGAGGTGGTATTGAAGATGAAGCAATCTGGTGCTAAGGTTTTTTTGACATTTACTTCTAATATGGTGACTTCTGGTTTAAGAGGTTTTTTTGCTCAATTATGTAAATTAAAGATTCCTAATATTTTAGTTACAACTTCTGGAGCTATTGAAGAGGATTTAATGAAAGCTGTTGGAGAGGAATTTGAAATTTCTAATTTTCATGCAGATGATAATCAATTACATGAAAGAGGGGAAAATAGGGTTGGAAATTTAATAATAAGAAATGAAAGTTATATGAAATTTGAAGATAAGATGATGGAATATTTGGAAAAAATTTATACTAAGAAAAAGAGAATTACTATTTCAGATTTATTGTTTGAAATAGGATTAATGTTAGATGATGAGAATTCAATATTATATCAAGCTGCTAAGAATAATATTCCTATTTATTGTCCTGGTATTGCTGATTCTTCTTTTGGATTTCAGTTGTTTATGTTTCAACAAAAACATGAAGATTTTATTGTAGATGGAATAAAAGATATGGGAAGAGTTGTGACTGATTTATCTTTTGATGATAAGAAAGGATTAATTAGTTTAGGCGGAAGTATTTCAAAACATTATGCTATTTTTGCAGCTTTATTATCTGGAGGTTTTGATTATGCTGTTTATATGACTACATCTCATTCTACTTCTGGAAGTTTGAGTGGAGCTACAACTCAGGAAGCTAAATCTTGGGGAAAATTAAAAGATGATGCAGAGGCAGCTACTGTGAATGGTGATGTTAGTATTACTTTTCCTTTAATGATGTCAAGTGTGTTAGATAAAATGAAAAAACAAGGATTATTGAAAAATGAGTGAAGCAAAATTTATCATGTCTAAGAGAATTATTAAAGAACAAGTTCAAAAATTGAAGGATTTAGGATTATATGTTTCATATTCTTATAAGACAAATCGAGAAATTGGAAATGTTTTACAAGAACTTGATTTAAGTGTTGATTTTTCAATTCATGCCAAAGAAGAAATAGAAATGATTAAGGATAAGTCTAAAGTTTGGTTTTTTTTACAAGCAGAGTCTGAAGAAGAATTAAAAAAAATTTTGAATGAAGAAATTAGGAGTTTTGTTATTGATAATGAAATTGATTTAAACGCATTATTAAGAGTAGTCGAAAATATGAAAATTAAAATTAATATTGGTTTGAGGATGAAATTTAAAGAACATAGAATTGGTTCTGGTAAATATTTTGTTTATGGAATGGGGTCTAAGAAAGTTAATCAATTGGTAAAAGAATTAGGAGAGAATAATTTAGTTGATAAAATTGGAATTCATATTCATAGAAAATCCCAAAATACAAGTGAATGGGAAATTAAAAGTGAATTAGAAGATTCAATTTCTGAAGAAAGTTTAAAAATTATTTCTTTTGTAAATTTAGGCGGAGGATTACCTTCACAGTATAGAAATCATGCCTTGAAAGATCTTTCATATGTTTTTGAAAAATTAGTTGATTCTAAAAAATTTTTAGATAATTTTCAAATAGAAACTGTGATAGAGCCTGGAAGATTTATTGCTGCCCCTGCTATAAAACTTGAAACAGAAATAATCCAGATTCAAAAGGAAAATATCATTATTAACACTACCTTGTATAATTGCGCGTTAGATACTTTGATTGGAGGTCATAAGATGCTTGTTGAAGGAGAGCTGAAGATGGAAGAAGAAGGTATGAATTATTTAATTAAAGGAAATAGCCCTACAAGGGATGATATTTTTAGATATAAAGTAAAATTGAAAAAATTAGAAATTGGTGATAAAATAATATTTTTAAATGCAGGTGCTTATAATTATACTACAGACTTTTTTGGTTATAAAAAGTTGAAAACAGAGGTTATTGATTAAATGTTAACAAAAAAACAAATAGAAGAAATAAGAGAACATTTAGATAGGGCTCAAAATCCTGTATTTTTCTTTGATAATGATGTTGATGGTTTAGTTTCTTTTCTTTTATTACAAAGATATATTGAAAGAGGTAAGGGTGTAGCTGTTAAATCTTATCCTGGTTTGGCTAAAGATTATTTTAGGAAAGTTGATGAATTAAATGCAGATTATATTTTTATATTAGATAAGCCAATTGTAGATAAAGAGTTTTTTGATGAAGCTGAGAAATTTAATATTCCTGTTGTGTGGATAGATCACCATGATATTGAGGAAGGTGTGGAAATTCCTAAATTTGTTAATTATTATAATCCTCTTCCAAACAAAAAAAGTAAAAAAGATTTTTATAAAAATCAAATGGCAGGTGAACCTACAAGTTATTTAGCTTATAGTGTTTCTAGGAAAAAAGAAGATATTTGGTTAGCTGTTTGTGGATGTATTGGAGATAGATATTTTCCAAATTTTTATGAAGAATTTATGGAAAAATATTCTGAATTAGGTTTTGAATCTGAAAATCCTTTTGATATTTTTTATAAATCTAAAATAGGGGAAATGGCTAATTTATTTAATTTTGCACTGAAAGATAGAATTTCTAATGTTGTTAATATGTCAAAATTTTTAATGAAAGTGAAATCTCCTTCAGAAGTTTTTGAGGAGAATAAGAAGAATAAATCTATGCATCAAAGATTTGAACAAATAAATGTGAAATATCAAAAATTATTAACCAGAGCTAATATTGTTGCTGAAAATTCTGGCAAAATCTTGTTTTTTAAATTTGGAGGTGATTTAAGTATTGCTTCTGATCTTTCTAATGAGTTAAATTATCTATATCCTGATAAAATAACTGTTGTGGCTTTTGATAACGGATATAAGATGAATATTTCTATGAGGGGAGATAATGTTAGAGATTTAATTATTAAAGCTATTAAGAATCTTAAAAATTCAACAGGTGGTGGCCATAGAAATGCTGTAGGTGGAACTGTTAGGGCTGAAGATTTTGAAAAATTCAAAGAAAATCTTGAAAAGTTAGTCATTACACAATAATTAACTTAATTCGAAACATATAAAAATGAAAATAGGGTTTAAATTAATATTATGGAAGCTAAATTAATCTCTATGTATAAGAATTATAGATTTAATTTAGTGGACACAAAAATAACAAAGCTGATTATTTAAAATCTCAATTTAATTTTGTTTTCTTTTGATTTAAATTAAGTTGAGAATGATTTTTTCTTAATTTAAATTTAAAAGATTTCTTAATTTTATTGATTTTTTTAAATATAATAGGAGGTAAAAATGAAACAAACATTGAACGAAACAGAGAAAGTATTTGTTGAGATGGAACTCACTTTTTTAGTGAAAGCTACAGATGAATTAGAAAATAAATTTAATGAAGTTTTAGATTCTATTGGAGAAAAATAATATTTTTAATAACTTTTACCAATATAAACTACTTCTTTAGCAGGTTTTCTACAAATTATACATGTGCCAGAGGCTTTTTCAGATTTATTTGCAAAGGTTCCTCTTACTTCTGCATTTAATTGTCTTTCAATATAATCTGCACATTTTGTACCCTGTTCTTCAACAGAACAAAAATTAACTTTAGCTATTTTATTATTTGTTAAAGCTTTTTTTAAATCTTCTTTTGATTTACAATTAATAATTTTCCCTTTCATAAAATTATCAGCTTTTTGAACTAATTTTTTATCATAGGCTTTTCCAAATTCTTTTATTTTTGAAAGATCTTTTAGAGATAAAATTTCTTTTTTATTTGTAGATCTATTGTAGAATGTTAATTTTTTTGATTTTAATTCTTTTTCACCTATTTCAATTCTAAATGGAATTCCTTTTAGTTCCCATTCATTGAATTTCCAACCAGGACTCAAGCTGTCTCTAAGATCTATATGGGTTTTGATTTCTTTTAATTTATTATTTATTTGAGTTGCATATTTTAAAATTTTGTTTTTATTGTCTTTATTATAAATAGGTATAATTACAATTTGTATGGGTGAAAGATTAAATGGAAGAATTAAACCCTTGTCATCACCATGCATTGAAATAACTGAGACTAAAATTCTTGACATTGCAGGGCCGTAGGCTGTTGTCCATAGATATTCTTCTTTTCCTTGTTGATTTTTAAATTTTGCATCAAATGCTTTTGAGAATTTTTGACCCATTAGATGTGTTGAAGGTTGTTGGATTAATTTTCCATCTGGCATTAAAACATCTGAACCTATTGTATATTCTGCACCTGCAAATTTATCCCAATTAGGCCTTTTCATAGGTAGGAATGGAATTCCAAATTGTTGATGCATAACATTTTCAGTCATTTGAATATCTTGTTTAACTTGTGCTTCTGCCTCTTTTCTAGTTGCAAAAGCATCATGGGCTTCTATCCATAGAATTTCTCTTGTTCTTATTAGGGGTCTTGTTGATTTAGTATCTAACCTAAAAACAGAACCTCTTTGGTAAACTTTTAGAGGTAAATCCTTATGACTTCTAATCCAAAGTTTAAACATAGGAGTGTAAAGTGTTTCACTTGTAGGTCTTAGGGCTAATTTTTCTTTATTTATTTCTTTTAACCAAAAAACTTCTGGTGTAAATCCTTTTATGTGGCTTGATTCTTTTTTTAAATTTTCTTCAGGAATAACAGAAGGCATGAAAGTTGGTTTATGACCTTTTTCATGAAGTTCTTTTTCATAACTTTTATACATATTTTCTATGATTTCAGCCCCCCAAGGACGAATAACCATGAATCCTTTTGCAACACCTCTAATATCTACTAATTCTGCCTTTTTAATTATCTGAGTATACCATTCACTAAAATTTTCATCTTTTTTTACTGTTAATCCTTGATTAATTTTTTTCTTTGACATATTTTATTTAAGCTAATTTAATTTATTAAGGTTTGGTTAAATGTTTGTTGAGAAATTTCGTTTACAGCTTGAAATATATAATTAGATTCTAATGCAAATCCTATATTATCTCCATCATTTACTTTAAAATTATTTATTCCAATAACTTTACCCTCTGTGTTTATTAATGGGCCTCCTGAATTTCCAGGATTTAGAGCTGCATCTGTTTGAATGTAAATATTTTGTTGATTTATCCCAGGCCTATTGGTGGCTGAAACAATTCCTTGCGAAACTGAAAATTGTAGTCCTAAAGGATTTCCTATTGCTATAACTTTTTCACCAATTTGAATATTATCAGAATTTTCTAATATCAGAGGTTCGTAGTTTCCAGGGATCTTTAAAAGTGCTAAATCTAATTCTCCATTATATCCTATAAATGTAGCTGAAATTATTTCTTGTTCGTAATTTATAGCTTGAATGATTGTTGCTAGCATACCTTGACTATCTGCTAACACATGTGCATTTGTGATGATATATCCTTGATCTGAAATAATAAATCCTGTTCCTTGACCAACATTTGTTCTAATGGTTACAACAGATTTGACAGAGTTTTCAATTATACCTGAAAAATCTTCTCCTGCAGAAGCTTGTAGTAAATCAAATTCTTCATCTATTGTTCCTAATTGCATTCCTAGGGAATTTAATTCTTCATTATTGTTTAAAGTATTTGTTGCTAAAGTATTTATTTTTGAATTAATATCTCCTAATTCTAATGTTAATCTTTTATTATTCATTTCTTGGGTTGAGAATATTGTTATTAAAGAAATGCTGGAAATAATCATAAATGCAATTACTAATGTACTAAAACTTCCAATAATCCATTTGTGATGTTTTTTCATTTTGTGATCTCTTTTATTTATTTTTTATTAATTTTCCTTCTTTCCAATATTCATAAAGTGGTCCTATAAATGCTCCTGCTAAAATAAACCAAATTATTTCTTCTAAAGGAATTTTAAAAATTGTTATTTGCCCAATATTTTGATAAAACCAAAATTCATTAAAAAATCCGGGGGTAATAAAATTTAAGATTTGATAGATTATTATAGCTGTGATTAAAGTTAATATTCCAGAGATTATGGAATCTTTGATTAGATCTTTTCTTTTAAAATAGATTATTGCTATTGGAATTATGAATGCAAAAATTGTTGAAATAAAACTATTTAGATTAAATATAAAAAAACTAATAAAGAAAATTAAAATCATTAGAATAATTAAAAATGAAAATTGAATATTTCTTCTTGTTTCTCCAAGTTTTTTTACTTTTTTGGATTTAATTTTTTTATTAAACAAATGTTCATAAAAAACAGCTGCAACACCTCCAAATAAAAATCCAAATAAAAAATCTTCAAGTCCAATTGCGGTTCCAGTTATTGTTAAAGGTTGCCACCAATCATAAATATACACTGATTCTACTAAAAGGCCCATAATTCCAAAAATTATAGAAATAATTAACATTTCTTTTCTAGTATCTTTTCTTCTAAAAAAGAAAAATAACCATATTGCCAATGCAAAAATATTTCCTATAAGATAAGTATATTGATAACTAATCATTATGTTTCAAAAATCTTAAACTATAAAAACCTAACTTTCTTTTTTTATTTGTTCAGGCCTGTATTTCAATGGATAGAATGTCCGGTTTCGGCCCGGTTGATGGGGGTTCGAATCCCTCCAGGCCTATAAAACTTTTAAAAAGTTTTAGATGGAGTAATAACCTTGTAAGAGGTATTATAAAAAATAAGAAGTGAAAAATGAATAAGAATAATAATTTTTTAATTGCAGTGGCTGTTCTGGTTGGAACATGTATTGGTGCAGGGGTGTTGGGTTTACCTTATATTGCAGCTCAAGCTGGATTTTTTTTAACTTCTGCCTATATCATTTTAATTGGAATAATTGTTTTTGTTGTTAATCTTTATTTTGGAGAAGTTACTTTAAGAACAAAGAAAAAACATCAAATAGGGGGTTATGCTCAAAAATATTTAGGAAAGAAGGGAATGATTTTAACAGAATTTGCATTTATTTTTGGTATTTATTCAGCTATTATAGCTTATATGTTTGGGGTTGGAGATAGTTTAAGTTTTTTAGTTTTTGGCCATGTTAATTTTTCTGTATTTTTTGGATTAGGTTTTGGAATTTTAATGTCTCTTTTAATATGGAGGGGCATGAAATCTTTGAAAAAATTTGAAGAGTGGGGTGTTTCACTTATTTTATTTTTATTAATATTAATTGTTCTTATTTTTATTAATAAAGTTGATTTTAGTAATTTGTATACTTTTAATATTAGTAATTTATTTTTACCTTTTGGAATTGTTTTATTTTCTTTGCTTTCCTTCCATGCTATTCCAGATGTGAATATGATTTTAACTAAAAATAAGAAATTAATGAAAAAAATAATCTTTTTTGGAGTTTTGATTCCTGTGATTTTTTATATTTTGTTTATATTAGTTGTAGTAGGATTTAAGGGAGGGAATACTCCTCAGATTGCGACTTTAGCTTTAGGACCGGTATTTGTTATTGTGGGAATTCTAACAATGTTTACCTCTTATCTAGCTCTTGGAAATGCTTTGGAAGAAAATTTAAAATTAGATAGAAAAATGAGTCAGGGCAAATCTTGGTTTTTTTCTTCTATAGTCCCTATTTTCTTATTTCTATTTGTGAGATTTTTTGATTATTTTTCTTTTACAAATATTTTATCTTTAGGGGGAATTGTTTCTGGAGGGTTAATTGGTATTTCAATTCTTTTGATAAATAAAAATGCGAAGAAAAAAGGAGACAGAAAACCTGAATATTCTATACCTATAAATGGGTTTGTAATTGGTTTAATTAGTTTGATTTTTATTCTTGGTATTTTGACTTTTTTTCTTTAGATAGTTTTTTATACATTCTTTAATTTTAGATTTCATGAAAAATTATGATGTGAAACCAGGAGATTATGTTGAAGTTTCTTTGATGAAAAATGAGTATAAAGGAATTTTTTTACAGGTTTCTGATGAAGATAAAGGAATTGTGTTGATTAAACTTGATTCTGGATATAATATTGGATTTAATAGAAAAGATATCCTTGATATCAAATTGTTGAAGAAAGGGGTTGTTGTTGAGGGGGATACTGAATTAAAGGTAAAAGGTGGTAAACCTAATATTGCTATGATAATCACTGGGGGAACAATTGCATCTAAATATGATCCTAAAACAGGAGGTGTAGATCCCCTTGAAAGTCCTGAAAGTTTGTTTAAATTTTATCCAGAACTTTTTGAAAAAGTAAATGTGATAAAAGTGGAAGTTCCTTTTATGAAAGCGTCTGAAGATATGGATTATAAAGATTGGCAAAAGATTGCTCGTGTTGCAGAGAAATTGTTAAATGATAAAAATATAGAAGGATTGATAATTACTCATGGAACAGACTTTTTACATTATACTTCTGCTGCTTTGAATTTCTTTTTAAGAGATTTAAATAAACCTGTTGTGTTAACATATTCTCAGAGAAGTATTGATCGAGCTTCAAGTGATGCTAATTTAAATTTACAATGTAGTGCATTGGTTGCTATATCTGATATGGCTGAAGTAGTTATTGTAGGTCATGCAAATAGTGATGATGGATTTTGTTATGCAATGCCTGGAACTAAAGTGAGAAAAATGCATTCTTCTAAAAGAGATGCATTCAAAGTTGTTAATGCTAAACCTTTGGCAAAAGTTTTTCCAGATAGAATTGAGCTTTTAAGACAACATAATACTAGAAAAAAAATAAATGTAAAGATTGATGCAAAGTTTGAAGAAAAAATTGCATTAGTAAAAGTTTATCCTGGTCAAAGTTCTGATCTATTAGATTATTATCAAAAGAAAAAATATAAGGGATTGGTCTTGGAAATGAGTGGACTTGGTCATGTTCCTACAAAAAGAGCTAGAGATTCTTGGTTAAAGAAAATAGTAGAGCTTCAAGATAAAGGAATTATTATTTGTGCTACTGCTCAAACAATTTATGGGAGACTTGATCCATTAGTTTATTCTAATGGTCGTGAGCTTTTGAAAACAGGTATAATTTATTTAAAAGATATGTTAAGTGAAACCGCTTTTGTTAAGTTGGGTTGGATTTTAGGTCATTCTGAATGGGCTAAAGATAAAAATATTGTTAAGGAAAAAATGTTGGAAAATTTTGCAGGCGAGATTAGTGATAGGTTAGAAGAGTAATTATTTTCTTCTTTTCATCATAACTTTTTCAATTCTGTTTAGCTGCTTCTTTAGATCTTGAATTTCTTTTTCAGCTTTTCTATTTACAGCATAATCATATTGAGATCTTAATCGATCTCTTTTACCTTCTCTATTTTGGCTCATTAAAATAATAGGTGCTTGAATTGCTGCAAGACAAGATAATGCCAAATTTAAAAGAATAAATGGATAAGGATCAAATATTCCCCCTTGAAAATATTTTAATAGAAAATAGCCATTTGTACTTATCCAAATTCCTATGAATACAAAAAATAAAATTATAAATGTCCAGCTACCTGCCCATTTTGTGAGTGCGTCTGCTGTAATTTCTCCAATTGTTCTTGGAATTGTGAACACTGGATGAACTAATTTTATAAATCCAGGTCCTCTTTTTTTGATAATTTTTTCTTCCACTTTCTTTTTCATATATATCTATAGAAAAATATGATTATAAAGTTTATTGAAAATATTTAAGATTATATGTAACTTAGTAGGAGTTACAGATAGTAAGGTTTATATAGGTGAGATTGATAATTAAAAACATGGTAAAGTCAGTTAATTTAAAAACACATAGAATGGGAGATAGTATTGTTAAAGATTCTATTTCTGCTTTAAATTTTTTAGAAGAAGAAAGGCAAGTAAAAGGGAGGATAGCTGGAGGTATGGCTGTTCAAGCATATACCCCATGTGATTCTCATAGAAAGACAATTGATTTAGATATAGACTTTCCTTTTCAAGGAAGTTCAACAGAATTTAGGGAATTTTGTTTACCTCTTCAAAAATATTTAACAAATTTAGGATATGGTCTTGATTTTAAGAAAAAAGGATATTCTTATGAATTTCACTTAAATAAAGATGGTAAAAAAGGTAAAGATTCATTCGTTATTCAAAATCCTTCTAGATCTAAAAATCATTTTGCTAAAATAAAAAAATCTTTAGAAAGAGAAATTAATAATAGAAGAGTGATAAGTAGAGATGGTATAAAATACAAGGTTATTAGTCCAGAAGATCTAGTTGCAATTAAAACCCATAGAGCTTTGATTTTTTTAGATAGATATAATCTTAAACTTCCTAAAGATATTTCAATTAATGGTTTAAGAGAAAATTCAAGAAAATTAAGGGAAGAGATTGTATATAATTCTCCTGATTTAAATCCAAGAGATGTTGCTTCATTAAGATTACTCAATGATCTTTATGATACTAGATCTTTATCCCATCAAGTTGGATTAAATCAACATTATTTTTCAGAAGTTGCTAAGGATTGGGAAGCTTCAAAAATTAATAAAAATGATTTTTATGCTCTTCTTGATAATTTAGAAGTTTCTTTAGATTAATTAATTTATTAAACTCTTTTTCTTTTGATAATTTATGGTTAAAGATGAAGTAGATTATGCAAAATTAAAATTTAAATCAGGTTTAGAGATTCATCAGCAATTAGATACTTCTAAATTATTTTGTAATTGTAAATCTCTTTTGAGAAAGGATTCTCCTGATTTTGTTGTTAAGCGAAAGCTTCATGCTGTGGCTGGGGAAAGTGGTAAAGTTGATGTGGCTGCACAATATCAAAAATCTCTTGATAAAGAATTTGAATATCAAGGTTATGATTCTACATGTTTGGTTGAATTAGATGAAGAACCTCCCCATGAAATTAATAAAGAAGCTTTGGAAATTGCAATTCATATTTCTTTGCTTTTGAATTGTAAAATAATGCCTATTACTCAGATAATGAGAAAAACAGTTATTGATGGTTCAAATACCTCTGGTTTTCAGAGAACAGTGCTAATTGCTAAAAATGGTTATTTGGAAACAGAAAACGGAAGAGTTGGAATTGAAAGTGTTTTTCTTGAAGAAGATGCTGCAAGAATTGTTGAGAGGACAGATAAAAAAGAAATTTATAAATTAGATAGATTAGGAATTCCTTTGGTTGAAATTGTCACTGCTCCTGATATTAAAAATGCAGTGCAAGCAAAAGAAGTTGCTTTACAAATTGGAAGTGTTTTAAGAAGTTGTAAAGTTAGAAGAGGTATTGGAACAATTAGACAAGATGTTAATATTTCTATTAGAGATGAGAATCGAGTCGAATTAAAAGGAATGCAGGATATGAATATTTTTGTTGATGTTGTTGATGGAGAAGTTTTAAGACAAAAAAAATTATCAGATTCAAAAAAACCCACTAAAATGGAAGTTAGGAATGCTCAAAAAGATGGTTCTACAAAGTTTATGAGGCCTTTACCAGGTTCTGCTCGTATGTATCCTGAAACAGATTTACCCTTACTAAGAATTTCTAAAGGATTTATTGATAAAGCTAAAAAAAGTTTACCTAAATTAAAAGGAGATATTGAAGAAGATTTGAAAAAAGAAGGTTTAAGTCATGAAATGATAAAATTATTATTTAAACAAGATAAGCTTGAGGAATTTAAAGAATTATTAAAGAAATATAATAATCCTATTTTTATTGCAAATTTAGTTTTAATTTATCCAAAAGATCTTGCTAGTAGAAAAAATAAATCTATTGGTGATATTGATGAAATTTTAAATGAAAAAGTTTTAAATTATGTATTAGAATCTTTGGCAAGAAAGAAAATATCAGAGAAACAGGTTAAACATGTTTTAGATAAGATTGTTGATGGTGAAAAACCAAAACAAGCTATTAAGTTTGAAAAGCATGATATGAATAGTATTGAGGAAAAAATTATGAATATTATTAAGGGTAAGCCAGGTTTATCTGATAAAGCATACATGGGTTTGGTTATGAAGGAATTTAGAGGAAAAATTGAAGGTCAGAAGGTTATGGAAATTATTAAAAAGTATGTAAAATAATTATTAATATGAAAAGAGTATATATTAAAGATATAAAAGTTGGTGAAGAAGTTTTACTTAAAGGATGGGTTTATGAATATCGTAGTTTAGCAAAACTTGCATTTCTTGTATTGAGAGATGGTTCTGGAATGGTTCAATGTATTTCTAAAAATTCTGAGATAATGAAGAATATTTCTGAGTTAACTCTTGAGACTGTTGTCGAAATTACTGGTAAAGTTAAGAAAGCAAATGTTAAGGCTGAGTTTGCTAGGCATGATGTTGAAATTGAACTTGTGGGTTTTAAGATTTTGAATAAGGCTGAGAAATTACCTATTCAAGTTAATGAGAAAACTGTGAAAGCAGGATTACCTGCGCGACTTGATAATAGATCTTTAGATTTACGAAAACCTAAAGTTAAAGCTATTTTCAAAATTCAATCTGTAATTGTAAATTCTTTTAGAGAGTATTTTTTTAGAAAAGAGTTTATTGAAATTCAACCTCCAGCCATAATTGCAAGTTCTACAGAAGGTGGGACAGATTTATTTGAAGTAAAATATTTTGATAAAAAAGCTTACTTAGCCCAATCCCCTCAGTTGTATAAACAATATGCAGCTATCTCTCTTGAAAAAGTTTTTTCTACCGGAGCTATTTGGAGAGCTGAAAAACATGATACTTCGAAACATATTAATGAAATAAGACAAATGGATATTGAAGTTGCTTTTGAAGATGATATTCAAATTATGAAACATCTTGCAGGTGTTGTTCAACATGTTGTAAAAGAAGTTTTGAAAGATTGTGAAGATGAAGTAAAGTTATTAGGATTAAAATTAAAAGTTCCTAAGGCAAAATATTTGACATATGCTGAAGCTATTGATGTTTTGAATAAAAATGGTTTTAAGATGAAGATTGGAGATGATTTTGAACCTGAAGCTGAAAGGAAATTATGTGAGCTTTTCAAAGACACTATTGTATTTACATATGAATGGCCTATTGATATTAAACCGTTTTATATTTGGCCAAAAGATGAAGCAAAAAATGTTTCAGGTGGTTTTGATGCTATTTATGGGGGGGTGGAAATAAGTTCTGGTGGTCAAAGAGTTCATGTTCCTGAGATACTTGAAAAACAATTGAAGTCTAAAGGATTGAAACCAAAAGATTTCAAATGGTATATTGATGCTTTTAGATTTGGAGCACCAATGCATTCTGGTTGGAGTATTGGTTTGGAAAGATTAACATATGCTATCTGTGAATTAGAGAATATTAGAGAAGCTACAATGTTTCCAAGAGATAGGAGGAGATTGACACCTTAGTGTTACTCTTAGCTAAAGACAACATCATAGAAAGATTTATAAATACTTTTGTAGTGGGATAATTACAATGAAAGCAAAAGTAGGAAAAACATATTTAAGTGTTCCTCATGAAAAAGGAGAAAGAACTTTTCAACATCCCTCATTTAGAGGAAATTATGCCGCAATTACAGAAGCTATTAAAAAATCAGATTTAAGAATGCCAAGTTCTTCTGAAACAGCTTCTTTGATTTATGATTCCTTTAAAAATCCAAAGGGAGAATATGAATCTCAAATTATTAGTCTTTTAAAAAATTCATGGTGTTTGGAAGCTACTGGAAATTTATATCTTCCAAAATCAAATGAAGAAGTGAATAATGGTGTTATTTTAGATTTAAATCCTGAATTTAAAAATGGAAGATTAAGTATGGATAAAAATTCTTTAATAAAAAGATTACAAAAAGGAGATGATTTTGTTAAATTTGTTCCATTTGGATTTAAAACTGGAGTTCAAAAAACATCTGAATTAGAAAAAAACCCTTATATTCAAGCAAGATATGGTGAAGAAGGTGCTCAAAAAATTGCACAAATAGCCTCAAAACATAAACTAAATCCAGGACTTTGGAGTTTTGATTCTGTTGAAGAAGAAATAAAAAGAGTTGCTGGTTTGTACTCTAACTACTTCGATGATAGGCTTGTTGTTGATACTTTCATCTCTGGGGATTTTGATTATGGGTTCTCTTTCGGGGTATCTGAGATGAACAAGGGAAAATAATAATACTCGCTTGAACTGATAAAATAATAAAATGAATAATAAAATACAAAAACCAAGTTTTGAAGAAGTTGTAGGTGTAACTACAATGAATCTTCCAGATGAAAATTTAAAATTTAGTTCTCAAAAAATTGGGCCTATGAATTTTAATGATTTAAGAAATGCTGATTATGGTGAAGGATTTAGAATGCCCACAATAGGAGAAGTAATTCCTTTGATTTATACTTCTTTAGAAAATAAAGATTATACAACCGCTAAAAAAGTAATTAAAACATTAAAACAAAAGTGGGTAACAGGAAATACTGGAATTTTATATACTCCTGAAGGAATGTTTGTTCAAGATAATCCTTCAATGGAAAATGGAAAAATAATTATGGATTCAAACCAACTTGAGAAAAAGCTTGGTTCATTTGAAGAAAAAGGAGTTGTTTTTAGTGATGATAAAAGTATTAGATTCACAAATTATGATTTTCAAATAGAATCTCAATCCTCTTTACAATTAGCAAAAAATAAGGGTATAATTGCTTATGCAGGTGGAGAAGAAAAAGCTGAACAACTTGCAGAAGCTTCAGAACATTTTAAACTGAAACCTTATTTTTGGGCATTAAAAAATGTTGACACACCTCAAATAAGAGTTGCTGATTTGGACTCTGTCAGCTTCTTCGTTGATAGGCTTAATGTTGGTACTGACAACTCTGAGGTTTTTGGTAGTGGGTTCTCTTTCGGGGTATCTGAGATGAACAAGGGAAAATAATAATACTCGCTTGAAAGGTTTGAGCAAGACTATTTTTCGTAAGATTTATAATGAATTCTTTTTTATTTGCTTTTATCCTGGAGACT
>Ga0233431_1002332_pt1 | contig 27016 bp, 22 predicted proteins | sample SI_118_April2016_FD_179867 | JGI IMG/M metagenome (GOLD analysis project Ga0233431, IMG submission 179867) | Seawater microbial communities from Saanich Inlet, British Columbia, Canada - SI_118_April2016_200_MG | ecosystem: Environmental > Aquatic > Marine > Inlet | place: Canada: British...
CGTACGGATTGAAGTGGCAGGGGATGGAAACCAGGATAGGGACGGGCTATTGAGGCACTCCCAGAGGAAACGGGGAGCAACAGATAGGCCCGGCCTACGTCCCAGGCGCCATTCTTTGACCCTACCGACTACGGGGCATGCGCCCCTTCGCCATCCCGCTATACGTGGGACGGGCACGGCGGAAGCGCTATGCGCCGCTTTGTGCGTCACCACGGGAGGCCCCTATGGCATCTCCCACGAGGACTGATAGTGGGTTGCCCGCGGGCGATGGAGCTCCTAATGCGCCCCACGCTTGGTAGAATAATCCGAGAAGGGATTGAATGAATGATGACGACCGGAGACATCTTCGAAGACGAACGAGAGAAGATCAAGGATCCGCACACTGGTCGAGAGTATACCCGGCTCACCAAGACGAGTCGGAACAAGCACCTTTATCTGTACGTCAACACATTCGACACACGAGGCCGCCTCGTCTTCGTGTCTGAGCGGGACGGGTATCTGAATTACTACCGTATGGATCTGGAGACAGGTCAGGCAATGCAGTTAACCCGAGAGACCGAGATCGCGGCAGCCGGACTCGCCTGGCATTCGCCAAGACACAACAAACTGGTTTATTGGGCTGGCAGGAGCATCCGACTCCTGGATACCGATTCGCTGGAATGCATGACGGTCGTGGACTACCCTCGGTTCGGCGGTTACCTGACCTTAACGTCGGATGGCAAGCACATCCTGACCTACTACGACACCGGTACCAAGGCGGACACGCCTGACGGCAACAAGGCCAGGGTCGGCCCCTGGGAGATCTTCTCCATTCCCGTGGATGATCCGGCGTGTATTGAGACGCCTTCAGGGAACTCGGTCGTGAGAACCCGATGTTTTGTGAACCACATTCAGGCCTCACCCACGGACCCGGACCTCGTCGAGTACTGCTGGGAGGGGGAGTGGCATCCGCAGAGAATGTGGTCCACCAACCTCGCCGGGACACGGGGAGGCCCATTCGGCCTGCAGATGCCCAACGAGAGACGCGGACACGAGTTCTGGTTTTCCGATGGGACGAAGATGGGATACCACGGCACGGTGACGAGGAATGGCCAACGACGCGCTATCATCGGCACGGTCACCAGCAACGGCAACAACGACTGGCAATTGGAGGTCGAGGAACACCTGGGACACTGTATGTATCACCGAGGTCGCGACATGTGGGTGACCGATAGGGCAGGAGAGGACAATGCTCTTGCGATCATCCACAACGACGATGGCAAAGGCCGGTTGGAGCGCCTGTGTCACCACAACTCATCCTGGAAATCGCAGGGGTGCCACCCCCATATGCAGTTCTCTCCCAACGGTGAACGGCTGGTATGGACCACGGACGGAGAGGGCGTCTCGCAGGTCTACATGATGGAAGTGTGAGGAGTGAATGAGGTGATCCTGGACGCATGACGGCCAACCACATAATCTGGCAGCCGGCCTGATCGGTGAAGCACAGGTACCGCAAGTTCCGCTGACCGGTGACGACACAGAACATCAGTTTGTGTCACTGTTAGCTGCTCATTGCTGATGTTATACTTGAAGAGAGAAGTCAAAGAAGCGATGTAGTTCTCGCTATTTCAGGCCGTCGGCCAGACCGTGCCTGTCAACACGCCGTTGGTGTCGATCGAGCGACGCCGGAATACCAGACAAACACCGGAGATCGATGCATGAAGCGTGCGCAGAAGTCAGCCGGCGACGCCACCACCCAGAGGAGACTGGTTGAAGTCGCCCATCTCTACTACGACGAGAATTTCTCTCAGCAGGACATTGCCGACCGCCTGGGTTTCTCGCGCTCGTCGATTGCCCACTACCTCTAACACGCGAGGGAGACGGGAATCGTTAGAATTGAGATTGTCGATCCGGAAAACGCGTGTGTGGAACTGGAGGCGGAGCTGAGGGCCGAACAGATCCTCGCCAGACTCAAAGCAAAGACGTCGTGCAAAGCAGCGAGGAAGTGAAGATGAAGAACCAGATGATGGGACGGTCTCGGGGTGAGGGGAAGGGGGTGAATCAGTGCAAGAACTGATGAAGGCGGGGCCCGGTGTATCCGGACGGGCGGTGCTCCTGGGGCTGCTCGGCAGCCTCATCATCGCCATGGGCGAACCCTTCGGCGTGCTGGTGCTGCGCGGCTCACCCATGGGCGCCGATTTTTCGACTGGCGCCGCGATCTTCCTCTTCCTGCCGCTCACCCTGATGCTCAATCCGCTGGTCCGCCTGCTCGGCTGGCCCGCCCTGCGGCGCGGCGAGCTGGTCACCATTTACATCATGATGATCGTCGCCGCCGCCATTCCCTCCTGGGGATTCACCCTCAACCTGATCCCCCTGATCAGCGGCTTCTTCTACTACGCCACGCCCGAGAACGAATGGGCTCAGCTGATCCAGCCGCACATTCCGGCGTGGCTGGCCCCCGATAGTCGCGACGCGGTGTGGAAGCTCTTTGAAGGTGGCGCCCGCGGCGAGGCGGTCTCCTGGAGCACCTGGGGACCACCCCTGCTGATCTGGAGCCTCTTTGCGGTCACCATCTACTTCGTCACGCTCTGCCTGCTGGTCATCCTGCGCAAGCAGTGGATCGAGCGCGAGAAGCTGCTGTTTCCGATGGCCGTGCTGCCCCTGGAGATGAGCGCCGAGGAACCGGGCCGGGTGCTGCCGCCCTTCTTTCGCAGCTATCTGATGTGGATCGGCTTCCTGATACCCTTTCTGATCAACAGCCTGGAAGCGCTACATAGATACTACAATTTCATCCCGGTGATCAGCCTGGACGCTTCCATCCCGATCCTGCGCAATTCGATCTATCTGCGCTGTTCGCCGCGCCTCGAGGTCATCGGCCTCTCCTATCTGCTGAGCCTGGACGTGGGATTCGGGGTCTGGTTCTTCGCCTTTCTCGCCCTGCTGCAGACTGGCGTCGAGCGCATGCTCGGCTGGAGCATCGGCCCGGTTCAGCCGTTCTCCGATCCGGCCTCACCCAGCGTCGCCCATCTGGCGCAGGGCGCCCTGCTCTTCCTCGTGTTTGCCGGTTTCTGGCACGGACGCCGACATCTGTGGGACGTGCTGCGTAAGGCGTTCGGCAAGGGACCGGAGGTCGACGACAGCGGCGAACTGCTTTCCTACCGGGCAGCGGTGTTCGGCACGCTGCTGGGCAGTCTGCTGGCGCTGTTCTGGCTGCTGGTCGCAGGGCTGAAGCTGCTAACGGCGCTGGTCTTCCTCATCATGTCCATGGTGATCTTCATCGGCCTGACGCGGATCATCGCCCAGACGGGCCTGGCGTCGTACCGGGCATCGGTGGCATCCCCCGTCTTCACGGTCAATGCGCTGGGCAGTTCCATGGTAGGAGCCACAGGGCTGACCGTCCTGGGACTGAACTTCGCCTGGGCGGCGGACGTGCGCACCTTTGTGATGGCCTCGGCGGCGACCGGCGTGAAGCTCGCCCAGGAAACGGCGCTGGAGAGTCGGCGGCTGTTCTGGGCGGTGATCGGAGCCATCCTCGTCACCCTGGTAGGCTCTGCGTGGGCGATCGTCGAGCTGTCCTATCTGTACGGCGGCATCAACCTGGTCGGCTGGCAGTTCAGCGGCCTGCCCACCTTCACCGGCAACTGGATCACTCAGAATCTCAACAATCCCCAGCCGACCCAGCCCTGGCACATGGGCTTCCTGGTGCTGGGCGCCGGCCTCATGGGCGTCATGTCCTACGTCAAGAATCGCTTTATCGGCTTCCCGATCCATCCCATCGGGATGACCCTGGGTATGACGGCGCCGATGTACCATCTCTGGTTCTCGGTGTTCATCGCCTGGTTGCTGAAGGCAGCCATTCTCAAATACGGTGGCCCCCGTGCGTACAATCGGCTCCGTCCCTTTTTCCTCGGCATGATCCTGGGCGGCTTCGGCTCGGCGGGGTTCTGGCTGATCGTCGACTATTTCACCGGCATGACCGGCAACAGCTTCACCATCTCTTGAGCGTCGCAAAGATCGACCCTTTCGCGACGGGGAATTAGAAGCTGAGAAGCGGAAGGAAACTCATCATGAAGTACGTCTTTCTGGGGCTTATCCTCCTCTTCGTGGCCATGTACGCGGTTGCTCTCTCCACGCTGGAGACGCATGGGGATCCGCAGCGGACCACCATCTACTGGTCCACCGATCCCAATCCGGCGCGGGTTAAGCAGATCGCCACCTTCGAGGAGATGCACCCCGACATCGAAGTGCTTCTCGAAAAACAGGACGCCACTAAGATCATCGTCCGCTGCGCCACGGGCACCGGTCCCGACGTCATCGATGTCTACGATGCCTTTCAGCTGCTGACCCGGGTGGAAGCGGGCATTCTGACCGACCTGACCCCTTTCGCCGAGGAGATGGGCTTCGGGCTCGGTAATACCTACCCCTCATTGAGGGAGGCGCTGACGGTCGAAGGACGGCAGTACCGCTATCCGGACAACGTCTGGGCGATGGCGGTCATCTACAACGAGAAGATTCTCGAGGATCACGGTGCGCCCATTCCCTCGCAGGATTGGACCTGGGAGGAATTCATCGAGATCACCCTGGCGGTGAGGAACAATCCCTCCAAGAGCGGAGAAAAACACATTCCGGTAGCCAACTGGTCGAGCGATATTCTCTTCAGGGATATGCTCGTCGGCCACGGGGGGACTCTGTTCTCCACGGACGGTTTGACTTCCGCACTGGATGCACCAGAGGCGATTGCGACGATGGAGCTGTTCCGGGATCTGGCACTGGTACACGACATCATGCCGACTTCGGCGGAGGCGGTCAATCTCTCTTCGCAGGGAGGATGGGGTGCCGGGGGGATCGCCTGGTTCTTCAATCGGCAGGCGGCGATCATCTTCATGGGCCGCTGGGGAATCGTGCGCATTCCCGCCTATCTCAAGCGGAATCCGGGAATCGACGAGGATATTGCCAGCGTCGTCTTTCCGCGCCTTCCGGGACGACCATCCCAGGTGGCGGTGCGCACCCGAGCGGCGGGGATCAACGCCAAGAGCGAGCATCGGGAAGAGTCGATGAAGTTCCTCCAGTATCTTGCCAGTCGAGAGTACGGCCAGCTCATCGTCAAGGATGGGGATTCGCTGCCGCCCAACCCGGAGCTGGCCCGGAGCGGAGCGGATCTGGTCAACGATATCATCCCGGATCCGGATTTCCACCAGATATTCATCGACGCGGTGCGCACCGGGCGCCCCCACGCCCTCAGTCCGTTCATCGAAGCGGGGCCGAGCCAGCGGTGGATCAAAGAGGCGGTGGAAGGGGTGGAGAACGGAGCGGAACCGGCTCAGCGTCTGCGGCAGCTGGCGGGGGAGATGAACGAGCGGATTCGCCAGAATCTGAAGCGGAGACCCGAACTGCAGGAGAAATTCACTACACTTACCGGGCGGCCGTACACGCACGATTGGTGGAAGGATTACCCGCGCGCCGAAGATCGGCAGCGATGGGCTGCAAAAGAGGAGCAGAACCGTTCAGAGGTGGTGCGGTAAGTTCGTCCTTCTATACGAGGTCTGAAAAAGGAACCGCTGACGCTGCGAATGAAAAATATGTCCGCAGAATCAGCGGTTTCTTTTTTGAAGTCGGTACAGCTTTTCTTCTTTCAGAAGGAACCGGGCAGGAGTTCACCGGTTGCAGTCGACCAGGTGCCGCAGCGGATTTGGAAAAGGTGATCGACGGGAGTTTGCAGGGGAATGAGGACGCGGAAACCATCCGTCGCCGGCTCGGTGCCGCGCATCTGCCACATCCGGTGGGCACTGGCGCCCGGGCCGATCCGAATACCCCGTTCCCCGCGATGGAAGGTGCCACAGCCCCGCTTGAGAATGGCGGATTGGCCGTCCTGTACCTGGATGGCCTGATCGTCGGTTTCCCAAGTTCCCGGCCCCTGGAAGCAGCATTCGATCTGAAAGGTGATGCGGTCGAGAGCACCTTGGGTGCGCAGCACGAGATCGAACCCTCCCTCCACTTCGCGGATCTCCAGATCGATGTCGAACGGCGGCAGTGCCAGGTGCTGGCGCTCGGACTGCACGGCGTAGAACGCATCGAAGGGCACGGGACGGCCGAGGGGCAGGTCGAAATTGCGCTGACGCGTTTTCGTTCCCCTGTGGACGAGGTTGACCCCGGAGTCGCAGGGAGTGAAGATGTCGGTTTCGAAGGAGCTGGTCTTGTAGTAAGTCTCGCCGATTTTCACCGATTTCAATTCCACTTCGCCCCAGCGCACGGAAAATTGGGAATCGCGGCCCCCGATGGCCGTAGCGGAGAGATTGCCTCTTTTTACGCGCCATATTCCGGCGGTTGGGAAGTGCCGGCTGAAGTCTTCGGGGATGGGTGTCCGTTCGAGGGAATCGACCCGGTATTCCGAATGGGCGACAAAGGGATGGAGTAACCATACAAAGGGAGGAGCGTCGTCAGCGCGGTCGGCGAGTTCGTCGGCCACGGTCGCCCAAACGGTGTTGCGATCGCGCCGGGCCATGTCGAAGAAGGAATCGGCGATGCCGAAGGGGATGAGCCGGCGACCCCGATCCTGGCGGGCGGACATGCCGGTCTCCACGGTCCAGTCGGGGTGGAAGAGGTGAACCATCAGGTCGAGATTGCGGCGCACCGGTTCCAGAAGCTCGGGGCGGTTCAGGTGGTCGGCCATGAGCCTCAAAGCGCGGTCGCAGGCGGCGCTGTAGATCCCGGGGCTGCGCTCTGAGAACTGTCCATCCGCGTCGATGTCGACCCCCTCGGCCAGGATGCTCTCGATGTATTCGGTGGCGGCCAGATCGGGGAAGAGCACCATGGCCTGGGCCAGCGCGGAGCAGATCACCCAGCGATGATTGGGAGTATGGAACCCCCGTCCACCGATCGCCCGGGCGGCGGTGTGGATGTACGTTCCCAATTCGTCGGCGATGCGGTCGGCCTCGGTGTTCCCTTCTCGGGCGTTGCGGCGGGCCATTCCCACCACGGGAGCCAGGAGTTGCACGGTAAAGGCGGTGGCATTGGGAGATTCCCAGTTGGAGGCGATACCGTCGATGAGTCCGCTGGGTCGCTGCCAGCGTTTTTGGAATGCGATGCCGTGGCAGATGCGTTCGAAGAGTTCGGGGTCTCCGCGAAGGGACCCGTCAGCCAGCAATGCGTAGCAGGCGCACGCCAGGTCGTGGACATGGCCCGTGTGGGTCGGCGTCGGGCAGCCCGGATCGGTAGAGATGAACGCCCCGTGCGCGGGATGATCCGCATCGGCGATCTGGCGAGGGTAGAGGCGGAGGACGAAGCATTCCAGTCGCTTCAGGATGCTTTCGTAGGTGTACATGGCGAACGGTCCAGGGTCACTGGCGTTCCCGGATCAGCGGAACGAAGTCTAGGGCACGCCGATGTGGATGTAGTTGCCGATCATGCCGGTAATGGAGTCGATGATCATCCACAGGCCGGCGCAGCTGATCTGCCCCAGGACGAGCCCGAGGAAGAAGGGCCGACCGGCGCGATAGGCCTTAACGCCGCCGTATTTGAGGATGATCAGCTTCAGCAGCCAGCCGAGGAAGATGCTGAACCAGACCCAGCTCATCACCCAGGTATCGCCGATGGGGAAGCCGATGTAGTGCAGGGGCCAGGCCAGGAAGCGCTGCCGGGCGAACATCAGGCCGGACATGACGGCGGCGCCGACTCCGGTGAAGATCCAGCGCGGCACCATGATGGTGGCATCGAGCGGGTTGTTCAGCTTGTTGGCGACGAAGCCGAAAACGGTGCGCGGCATGCCGCCGAAGAACCAGCCCTGGAGATTGATGCCGCCGTAGGAATAGGCGAGCCACAGGGTGGTGATCGCCGAACTGGCCAGCCCCAGGAGCACAGCCAGAGCGACCGCACCCAGCAGGGGGCGGGGCCGGCGGATGCCGGCGACGTCGGCGAGCTTGAGGCCGTTTATGGTGGAGGCCATGACGCTGGTGCGGATGTCGGCCGCCCAGGTATAGGCGAAGCCGGTGCTGACCAGGCCGGCCGGCCCCAGCGCCTCGCTACCCAGGCCGTAGACCGTGAAGATGGGGCCTATCATCTGGGCGCGGCAGAAGCCGATGCCGCCCTCGGCGATGATACGAGTCAGGCCGAAGAAGACGACGAAGGTGGCGATGATGAAGAACGGGGTCGCCCACAGCGGCATGCCGCTGGCGTTGAGCCAGAGGGCGATGACGGCCAGGGCGACGAGCATGATCCAGACCGCCGCCCGATAGGAGAGGGGTTCATCCGAGTCGTCGACATCGGGGGCGCGACCGAATGCCTTGCGGAAGACATCGCGCAGATGGTGGCGCGCCACCCACAGGCTGAAGAAGCTGAGGACCAGCATGCCCCCCATGGACTGATGGCTGACTGCCGGAGAAGATCCGGTGTAGGCACCGGTGAAGGTTTCGGCGATGCCCGGCACCGAATAGCCGATGAGGTTGAAGACACCGGATTGGATGCGGGTCAGCAGATGGAAGACCCAGAGGCTGAAGGCTATATCCAGGTTGACGAAGTAGACAAAGCCGATCACCGGAAAGCTGAGGAAGATGCGGGCCGAGGTCGAGTTTCTGAAGAAGTAGAAGATCTGGCTGACCTGTATCGGAGAGACGAAATTGAAATAGCGATGCAGGCCGTGGGTGCTGAAGATGATGAAGGGGATCAGGAAGCCGACCCAGACCAGAGGGTTTTTGAAGAAGGGGCGGACGATCTCTTTCTTCTCCCCCTCGCGGAGCATTTCCAGCGGCAGCTGAGTGAGGGGGAAGATGAGGCGTTCGTTTTCGATCCACTGCCGGCGGATAATGACCATGCTGCTGATCATGACCGCATAGACCGCCAGGATGAGGATTGACCAGGAGAACATGGGAACGAGCCAGGCCTCCCAGGGGATGGATACGCCCACCGGAGCCCCTTCGTAGAAATATTTGATGGCCAGGGCGTCCTGCGGCACCATCCAGGAGGGGATGTACGGCTGAATGAGTTCGGCCCAGCTGTTTTCGGGAGTGGCGTAGTAGTAGGCGCCGGGAAGGACCGGAAGGAGGTTGGCCATCAGGCCCCAGGTGGGGATGGCAGAGGCGACGATCATCATCGTATAGACGACGATCAGCTCTCCGGTTTCCAGGCTCAGCGGGCGATAGGCCCAGCGGAGCAGGGAGTTGATCAGACCGGTGAGGATGAAGAAGAGGAAGATGGCGCCGGCGGTGATGAAATCGGCGGCCATGCCGGCGGTGTGGTGCAGGAAGACGGTATACGGACAGGCGAAGGCCAGGAAGGCGGCGAACAGGCTGCCGACGGCAAAGGCGCGCAGGGTGAAATTGCGGTTTGCCGGCACCGCTTCGCTCTGAACGGAGGGTTTCTCCATCGAGCCGGTCACTCCATGGGGAAGGTGGGGTGATCCGGATATGCGGGATTCGGGTCGCACTGCGAAAAACCGACCCGGATCCCGCGTATCCAACGAAATTCTCGGACTATCTGAGCAGGAGCAGCTTTCGCGTTTCGGAGTACTGTTCCGTGCGCAGTTGGTACAGATAAGTTCCGGAGGCCAGATCGGCGCCGTAGCGATCGCGGCCGTCCCAGTTTATGGCGTAGGAGCCGGCCCGGCGGGGACCGGCCATCAGCGTCGCCACTTTCTGTCCGGTGAGATTGTAGATGGCGAGATCGATCTCCCCGTCGTTCGGCAGGGCGAAACGGATCACCGTGTCGCTGTTGAACGGGTTGGGATAGTTCTGATCCAGGGCGAAATCCCGGGGGATCGCGTTCGAGTTGACGCTCTCCGTCACCGCAGTGTTGACGCTTTCGAGGTAGTATAAGAGTCCGGGCAGGGTGGAACCGCCTTCTTCGACCATCGCCACGCTGAACTCGTAGCTCCCCGCGTTGTTGGTGACCTTGACCATCAGGCTGTTTTCCCCCGCCTTGAGCGAGATGGGGACCCGGTCTTCCGCGAATTTATGCTGGCCGGTGGCGGGATTAACCAGAACTTCTTCGTCGTTCAGCCAGACCTTGACTGCATCGTCGGCGCCGACCCAGAGGAAGCCGTCCTGCGCGGTTTTGGAATGGACGTAGGTGAAGGCGTAGGAGACGACGTCGGCCTGGTACTCCTCGTAGCGGTCGTAGAAATAGCGTTTGAGATCGACCTTGTCGTCGTCGCTGACCAACTTTGCCCAGGTCTGGTCGTTTACGAACAGTCCCTCGGACGGCTGTAAGTCGGTTTCTCCGCCGAGAAAGTCCGCCTCCAGATCCGCTCCTTCGTGGACGCCATGAACCAACCAGGTCCGGTTGCCGCGTCCGTAGTAGGTGTCGATCCTCTTGTCCGAGAGCTTCGGTTTGGCGAACTGCATCTGGACTTCGTCGATGGAATTGCCGCGGACGGTGATGAAGTCCATGTCCAGAGTGCCGTGGTCCTTGATGGCGGAACGGCGCAGATGCTCGATGTCCCACGGATTGAAGCCCATGACAGTGGCGCCCACCGCGTCTACGGCGACCGGATCGGGACCGGCCAGGATCATGTTGGTGCGAATGGGGATGCCGCCCTGGGATATGTGCGGGCCGTCCCCCTCCATGCCCCAGGCGCCTCCCAGAACGACGTAGTCGGCGGGATGGTAGCTGAAGAGATCGGAGAAGACGGCGTCGGGGCCGCCGGGCTGGGAGTGCAGATCGCCGAGCCACCAGCCGCTGACGCCGTACATCACCCGGGAGGCGGTGCCCATGTAGTTTTTGTGGGCCAGTGAGATTCCCGGAATGTTGTGCACCTTCAATGCCGGCACGCTGATGAAGGTGTCGCAGTTGAGGATCATGTTGCTGACGTAGTAGTCGTCGGTAGACCAGCCGCCTATGCCGTTGACCATGGGGACCGGCACCTTCTTCGCCCCTTCGATATCGGGAAAGACGTCGTAGTTGAAGTTGTCGGTATCGAAGCGCTTGTCGGGGTAGCGAGTGGCCAGGTCGTCGACAACATCCTGAAAGCTTCCCTCGAAGCTGGGGTAGTCGTCTCCCCAGGTGCAGGTGAAGCCGTCAACCTGCACGCCGTTTTGTTTCTCGGCGCCGCTGTCCTTGGGATGGGGATCACCGTGCAGGCCGCGCCAGCTGCCGCCCATGGCCAGGGTGATGCGACCGGCGTGACTCTTCTCGGCCAGGTATTCGAGTACTGCCTGGGTCACTCTCGGATCGGTTATATCTCCGAGGGAGTACCACCCCTGGGTTTTCATGGAGACCATGTTGGGTTTGACGACCACCCAGCCACCCTCGGGTATGATTGCCGGCAAAAGACCTTCCTTGGTGGGGGCGAGTTCGATGGCGGTCCAGACCATCTCTTTGATCTTTTCGTAGTCGAGGGGATCCGTAGCCGGGACCGGAGTGGTGAGCATTGCATTGTCGGAGCGGACCACGCCGACCGTCGAGTTTACGAGCGGGGTCGCCATGGTCACCGCGTCGGTGGCCAACCGCTTGGCCGCCTTGGGTCTGGAGGCGGTGACCAGGTCGAACATCACCAAAGTGGAAACTGCGATCAACGTCAGGGCCCACAGGGATTTCTTTACGCGCATTGCGATTCCTTTCTCTATTTCGATTTCTGGCTGTCGATCACCGCTGCCTTGGTTCTGGCGAAACTGGTCTTCTGAATGGCGGTCGGGGTCGAGAGGATCAGGTCTCCCCACCCCTCTTCGTTTTGCCAGCCGTGGGGAGAGTGCGCCTTCCAGTAGAGGGCGGTATCTCTGCCCCCGCCGTCGTCGTCGTCGTGGGAACTCACGGTGAGGCCGATGGTGCTGCCCGGGCCGACATTTTCTCCCATGGTGCGGTAGTTGATGCGGGCTTCGATGGAATAGCCCTTTACCTCGGTGTCCCACGGAGCCTGATAGGCGGGAGCCGGCGGGGGAGGGTAGCTGGTCCCTGCAGTCCAGTATTCGGGATCACCATGGGTCTTGGGAAAGCCGCTATAGGTGCTGGTGACCGCGCCGTTGGCGACGATGGCGAATTCGCCGCCGGTTTTGAATTCTACGCCGGCGGTGTCGCGTCCGTCCGGACTATGGCTGTGATCGCCGTCGATGAAGATCTCGATGGTGTCGTCCATCCACGCCCTGGCCTCGATATCCAGCGGATCCTTGTTCGTGTCTACCACCAGGATGTTATCGACGATCATCACCGCTATGTACAGGTATTCGTCGTCGTTGGCGACACCGAAGGAGAAGCTCTGATCCTGCGGATCGTCGGTCGTGCCGGATTCGGAGTCGAAGACGCCGGTGGTCGGTTCGACCTGGATGAAGTTCGCCGTGTTCCATTCGCTCAGATCGCCGTCGATTTGCGGAGCAGTGGCGACGTAGGTGGCGGTCAGAGGTTCGGGATCGTGGGCGACAGCCGGACAGGCTATGGCCGAGAGGATGAGAGTCAATAGCAGAAAAAGGGGCATCTCGAATTTCTCTCCTTTTGGGAATCGTTGCGCAAAACTACGAGCCCGGGCATCTGTCGTCTCGGGAATAGCAGATCCCTAGGACTCGATAGCGGAATGGCCGGCGCTCCGACTGTACGAATACCGATGCAGAAGTTTCCGGATAATACAAGGTAAACAAAAAAGGTCAAAAACGCAGGACTTCGGCAACAGCTCTACAGCGGACGAGTTCCGTTCCCAGCCGTTCAATCGAGAGGACCACGTTTTCCGGGACGGTCGCTTCTGCCAGCGCAATCGAGGTCTGATAGGGGGCGTCGGGAGCCGCAGAAAACGGCTGACGCATCTCGGTCCGCCCGTCGATCCGGAGCAGCATGACGGCATTTTCCAGAGAGCGTGGGGGGCAGACAGCGATATCGAGTTTCGAGCCGTCAGCGCTCAAAAGACAGGTGAGGGCGGCGTGCTGGTTGGCATAGGTCAGGCCGCCGGTACGCTGGTAGGGATACATCCACTCCGTCCAGACCTGGGATGCGCCGGGCGCCAGAGGCCGGAGTTCATGGGGGAACGTCTTTACTGTACCGCCCCACATTTCGGCGTACCCCTTGTTGGGCGCTCCTGAGCCCATTGGTATCCCGGTCGGATGGAAACCGTAGGTCCACATATCGAACCCGGGGTTGCCGATGGGATCGAAGACGCGCACCACACCCTCTTCGGCGTCGTGGGAGTAGGCGCTGAAAAAACCGGCCTCCAGACCATCGGCCATGAGATCTCCCATTTTGTTCCAGTTGCGGATGTGGCGCAGAGAGTTACCGGGCCATACCTGCGGACTCGGGCCCATATTGGCCTGCCAGCGATCTTCGACAAGGATCTGGCGGGTGGGGACGATGAACTCGGTGTTGTCGGTCAGTTCGTTCTGGCCCCCCGGCGTCCACTGGGGGTTGACCCAGTGGGCAAAGTAGGCAGTGTCCGGGGTGGCGTTCCAGATGCGGATATCGGCTTCGAAAAAGGCACTGCCGGGGTAGACGCTCAGGTCGATGCTCTCGCGCAGGCCGGTAGTGGGCTCTTGTACCTGCATGCGCAGCGCTTTGCGGAACGGCGAATCTTCGAGAATCTCGAAGCTCCAGGGCAGGGCCCAGGTGGTGCCGTGTTCGTCACCAGGCAGGGTGTACTCGATACCGCCGATCCACAGCCACCAGCCGGTGTCGTTGTTGCCGCCGCCAGGGCGGACGATGTCGTTGCGCCAGAGGACTTCGTTGCCGGTCGGGCGGTAGACCATCGAATAGACGCGGCCCATCTCCGGAAGGACGGTGAGTTGAAGGTATTCGGTTTCCAGCAAAATCGCCCGATGTTTTTTCTCCACTACCCGATCCCAGCCGACTTTCTTCAAGTCGATATGGGGCAGAGGGTCACCGGGATCGTAGTAGATGGCACCTTCGTAGTCGACCTGTGGGATAGTCAGGTCGAACTCTTGCAGTTGAAAGGTGTCCTGGGCCATGGTAACTCCAAAGGGGCTGAACGCATACAAAAGGAGGAAAATCTTCCATCCGAACCCGATCCGTCCGATTCCGTCCATCATGGCAAACGCTTCTTTCGAATAACGACGCTTACGCCGCTGGTTCCTCGATGGTCAAAAATGGATTTGCCGCCGCGTTTTCCATCACCTGCACTGTTCCACGCGACCAGCAGTCTCCATCGCGAATGGTCATTCACGAAATGAATTCGGCTGTCGATCAGCGATCTGGCTGGTTCTCTACAGGTAGATCCTAGCTCACCAGTTGGTGTGGCTGCCGTCGGGTTTGTGGTAGTGCGGCATGTCGGTCAGCGAGTGCGGATGGGCGGCGGCGGCGGCTTCGTCGAATTCGACACCCAGGCCGGGGCGCGTCGGCAGGGGGAACGAAGGACCTTCGCGTTCGAGTTGCACCGGAAAGACATCGTCCGCGCTTTCGTTGACACCGGGATTCACCTCTACCCAGGCGAAGTTGTTCACCGCGAAGCAGAGGTGGATGGTGGCCGCAGTGCACACCGCGCCCAGGGGGTTGTGCGGCATGATGTCGATGTAGTGCGCCTCGCTCCAGCCGGCCACTTTCATCGCCTCGCTCAGGCCACCAATGTTGCACACGTCCAGGCGGCAGAAGTTGGTCAGGCCCTTCTCGATATAGGGCAGCGCCTGCCACTTGCTCGACCACTCCTCGCCGATGGCGAAGGGAACGCCGGTCATCTGCCGCAGCGCCTCGTAGGCGGCGGGGGTTTCGTCGCGAATCGGCTCTTCGAGAAAGGCGATGGAGCCGGGAGGGGCCTGCTGGCAGAAGGCGGCGGCTTCGGCGACGCTGAGGCGGTGGTGATATTCGACGCCCAGAGGGATCGAGCGGTCGAGCTGAGGGCGCAGTTCGGCCAGGCGTTCTGCGGTGTCGGCGATCGAGGCCCGGGGTTCGAACATATTGGCGGCATCCGGGTCGGCTGCGTGCAGTTCCGATGCCCAGGAGGGGACCGGGGTCGATGCAATGAGCCGGATGCAGGGCCAGCCTTCGGCGATGAAATCGCGGCATCTTTCCAGGCAGTCATGCTGGCCGATGCCGAGGGTGGGGAAGCCGAAGACCCGTTCCCGACAAGCACCTCCCAGCAACTGATAAACTGGCACGCCGAGTTTTTTGCCCATGATGTCCCACAGAGCGATGTCTATAGCGCTGATGGCGCCGGTGAGCACGCGGCCTCCTTCGTGGTAGTTGCTGCGGTAGCACTTCTGCCAGATGTGCTCTATGCGCATCGGATCCATGCCGACGAGGAAGCGGGCGAAGTGATCGACGACGGTCGCTTCGGCCAGTTCGCGCGAGGAGCAACCCCCTTCACCCAGGCCGTAGATCCCTTCGTCGGTTTCGACTTTTACCAGAAAAATGTCGCGCCCCGCGTTCATGGGGAATGTCTTTATGGCGGTGATTTTCATGGCTCGAAGCCTTTCAGAAAAGTGGAAATTCCGAAGAATGGATACAACTTCTCTATTTGAGAGAGCGGCGTCAAGGAAGTGCGTAGAGATACGGTGTTACAGCTCGGCGACGCGCTTTTTTTCGAAGTATTCGCGGTCCCACTCGGCTCCCCAACCGGGGCCATCCGGAGGGGAGATGTGGCCGTTTTGCGGGAGGGGCGGGTTGAGTAGACCGATCTCTTTGCCCAGTTCGTCGCGGGAGCCACCCGGGAAGTACTCGTAGTAGGAGGTGTTGGCGAGAGCGCAGACCAGGTGGGCGTGGACCAGGCCGAAGAGACCGCCCGGTCCGTTGAGCTCGACTGTGGTGCCGTGCAGCTGCGCCAGGTGGGCGAGCTTGAGCTGACTTGTGGTGCCGTGGCGGGCATTTGTGCGCAGCAGATCGACGGCGCCGGAGCGGAGCCACAGCCCGCTGAGGTCGACGTCGTGCATCAAGGTCTCGGGGGCGAGAATGGGAATGTCGAGCCGGGCGCAGAGATTTTGCAGGCCGATCTGGTCGCGGTCTTCGAGAGGTTCCTCGAACCAGGTGAAGTCGAGTTCTTCGAGGGCGCGGCCGACGCGCAGCGCCTCCTGGTAGGTGTACTGGCAGGTGGCCGCGTCGTGAAAGAGGGGGATGTCGGGGCCGACGGCGGCGCGCACGGCGGCGAAGGCACGGATGTTTTCGCGGAAGTCGAAGTGGAAGTGGTCCTTGAGGGCGGGGAAGCCGAGGGCGAGGGCCTGCTGGGCGCTCTCGACGGCGCTTTCGATGGAGGCGCTGTTGACGTTGTAATACGCAGGGCAGGAGGAACGGGATCGGCCGATTAGTTCGCAGACCGGCAGATTGGCGGTTTTGCCGGCGATGTCCCACAGACAGTTGTCGAAGGCACCGTACCAGCCCGGCCGGGTGAAGATGCTGCGGGTGGCGAGATGGAGCTTTTCGTCGAGGCGTTCCCGGTCGAACGGGTTTTGGCCCACGACGAGAATGCGGAGCTGTTCTAGGTCTTCGCAGCGCATCGTAGTGTAGCGGGCGTCGCCGACGGTGCAGATCCCCTCGATCCCCGCGTCGGTGTGCACGTGGAGGACGTGGATCTGTTCGGAGGTGCGGCTGTGGTGTTTGTGCTGCCAGCGCCGGTGGCCGGCGGCGGCCTCTTCTTCCAGGTCGAAGCGGGAGGTGTTGCCGGGGAGTTCGAAGACGGAGATGCGAATATCGGAGATTTTCATCGTTTGTCCTGACGAAGTTGTATGCGTCTGGGGCCACCGTCCATGGTCGCTTCACTCAATGGGTAAACGACGGGATGTTCCTCCAGGTCTGGCAGGCGTTGCGGCACTGCTATGATAAGAAAGTCCGCACTGCCTGGAAATGGCAAGCCTTCGATGGGGTGATCAGCACGGCCGTCAGTGCCAAAATTCACGGTAGCTACATTCTCAACTCTTGGCAGCTTTGCGAAGAAAATTTGTGTAAATTTGGTAATATAGCCGTCTTTATTTATGTCCGTTGTCACGAATCGTGCTTTTGTCACGGGACCAGTGCTCTTCAGAAACCCCCCCAAAAAGGAGCTCATGGATGAAATCCTTCGAACGGATCGCCAAAAGTCTGTTACCGATATGCGCCGTGGTATTTGTGTTTACACTGTCTGCCGCGTGCGCTGGCCTTCAAAGCAACGAGGCGCCGCAGGTCGCCTTGCTCGAGGCAACACTCTTCGTCAATGAGAGCATGGATATATCGTACATCCTCTATGATGAAGACGATGATACAGATGGTTCGTTGCGATATGGACTCTATTTATACTCCTCGGATGAACTGGAAAAGGTGGAGGATATCCGCGTCTTTGGATGGATGGTTGCCGACCAGAGGGATATCACCCTGGATATTGGCACAGGTGACTTCGCTGAAAGCCGGTCAGCGGAGGATGTGCAGATTTATACCTGGGATGATCCCGGGCCTGCTCTTATGAGATTGGGCTTTGCGGCTACAACAAAAATGCTCGAAGGCAGTTTTTACCTATACTTGGTTGCGGACGATGGCGTCAATGATGCGGTTTTTACCATATCGGATTTTTCCATCAAGGTCGATCGTACGGCAGGGGGAGGAACGGCAAGCGAACAGGCGACAGCGATCGCAGCCAGCTCTTGGGGGGCAGTAAAAGCATCGGTGCGCTAATAAATCCAGCTTTTCTCCTCGTTTGCCGAATCCCTGCTATGAATTGTTTTAGCAGGGATTTTTATTCATGTTTGGCGTGCTGGAGTATCGCACAGAAGACGAGAAAATACGGCTTGCGATCTTTTTCATCTCAATGAGTAATCTCTTCGGCCTACTTCAGGAATTATCAGGTTTAAGCTCCAGGAACTCGCTATGCTGTTTCCTCAACGCGATCTAAATGACAGCAAATTAGTTCGGAACGTACTTAACGGGAAAACAGAGCATTTCGCCATTCTCGTGGATCGGTACGAGAATCTGGTCTTCAGCACTCTCTTTGCCAAGTTGAACCAGTTCGACGATGCTGAAGATCTGGCTCAAGAGACCTTTCTCAAAGCCTTCCAGAGTCTGAAAACATTGGAAGACCCTGGTAAATTTGGTTCCTGGTTGAAAAGCATCAGCGATAACCTGGCCAACGATTTCCTCGCCTCGCAATCTGTGCGACAACGAGATTTATCCCAGGCAGTCGAACTACCTCGGATGGAGAGACCTGATGAGGAATTGGATGTAAGGGAAAAACATGAACGGCTTCTGGCGGAAATAAAAAACCTCAAACCAGAACATCGCGAAGTGATCTTGCTGTATTATTTTGAAGGAGCTCCCTCTCTGCAGAAGATGGCAGACTTTCTAGGACTTCCATCGAGCACGGTGAGAGGCAGAGTGGAACGGGCTCGGATTGAGCTGAGGAATAGGCTGGAGCAAGACCTGAAGTCCGCTGTCAGCAGTAGACGCTTGGGAAGGGATTTCACCAGGGGTGTCATGGCTCTGCTGTCCTCTACGTTGTGGCATCTGAAGAGACCTGTCATTCCAAAGGGCCTGGCCTGGAAGATTGCTACGGGCTTGGTGGTCTTATCGGGGATCGGCGTGCTTGAACATGTCGGCAGTAATTGGGTAGAGAGATGGGGGCTGCGATATTTTCAAGTATTCCCGCTGGAAGAAAAGAATCGACAGGTGTTTAAAGTCCACTTTGCCCCTCTGGAAGAAAGACGAAGAATCCGACAACAAATCCACGACTTCGATCCAGAATTGACAGAAAAGGGAGATACCTCAGATGCTTCGGGGATTCGTGCTCCTTCAGCCAATCTCATCTATACAGGTCAGGAAGGCCCCCAAAGCGAATATACGGTGACAGGCTTTTTCGGAGCTGCTTCGCCGGGCAACCAGATTGTCTGTTTTTTCGATGATGGTTCTGATGAAGAAACGGTTGTCGCTGATCGAGATGGATCTTTTGAGTTCAGAATCCCGTATGAAAGAGGGCAACCAGGTTTTAGTATCCGGACCAAGGATGTTCATGGAGAGCTTTCAAATGCCATACGGCCCAGATTGGATTACCCGTTGATGGGAGGGATGGGCCGCAAAGCAAATGAGCGCGGTTGGTTCAACATTACCTTTGCCTCAACGCCAGAAGAGGAAAATAGGAAGGCCTGGGACGAATTTATCAGAGCCCCATCGGGCCGAAGAAGTCCAACCCCATACCGCGGGGATCTTCCCGAAGGCAGACCGGAGGACTACAAGGTGTATGGCTACACTCCTGATGGGGAGTTGGTCACCTGCATCTTGGGAGCGAGTGGTCTGTCCTTTTTGACGCAGGTGCGAGAGGATGGACGGTTCACATTGATTATCCCTCACGAAGCCGTAAAAAAGGGGATAAATGGCCTGACGACGTTTATCATCAACGTCTCAGATAGTGAAAATAACCTCCTGGCTGCGACAGGTATCAGTCCATCAATTATGCAGCAAACCGGTCCTTGATACAATGTTTGGAAAGGGCTAGCGCCAGCGTTTCCGCTTGTCCGGCATTCAGGTCATTCTACGACCGCACTATTCTCCAGAACTTCCTGCAGATAGCGGGTCGAGTTGACCCAGGAGTAGTTGCCGAGAACGCCGGTGTGGATGCCGACCAGATAGCCGTCGGTGTCGATCACCGGGGAACCGCTGAAGGGGCCCACATCCCGTTCACCAAAGTTTACTGTGAAGGTGTAGTCGTAGGTTTCGTCGATAGCGCCTTCGATGAGTTGCTGGAGGCCATCTTCTCCCCGGCCTAGCAGATAGACCTTTTTGTTTTTGGCGAGTTTGCCGAACCGGGGTTTGAGCGGAAAGAGATGGGGTGAGGGGGCGACGAGGGAGAAGAGCAGCCAGTCGCGATTGATGATGTAGCGCTTGTTGATTTCTTCATTCGGATCGGCGTTGAGCAGCCGGGCGGCGCGCACCGAACTGTCCGGGGCCGGGCGTGGGTGGAACGTCCAGCTTTTGAGCAGGTCGGCGAAGTCGATCGCCTGGATGTCCGGATTCTCGAAGACCAGGAAGAGGTGCTTGCAGGTGGCGGCCAGGGTGTCGGAGCCGGTGTCGACGAGAAAGGCGTTGGCCTTGGCGTCGAATTCCATCGCTCCGAGGCGGATCTGATTGGTGAGAAGGATGGTCGGCTGCTGGTCGGGAGGCTGGTCGATCCAGGGCTGTCGAGGCAGTGGCGGGGCCGGATCTTTGCAGGAGAGGACGAGCGGAGTCAGGAGCAGCAGTAAAGGCCAGAATTTTGCGCGCATTGCACCCTTTCTCCGAAAAAATCCGAGAGAGCGGTCTGGCGGCGATTTTTGCACGGTCGTTCTACTCTCCGGCCAACTTCTGTTCGACGCTGTGGATTTTGTCGTCCATCGTCTGTTCGCGGTCGATGCGGGTGCCGAACTTGAGGGTGGTCGAGATGCGCGGTGCGCCCATTTCGTGGACGGCTTCGTGGCAGCGCTTGATGGCGGCAAAGACGGCGTCCCACTCCCCTTCGATATTGGTGCCGTAGGAATGGAGCTGGTGCTCGAGTCCCGCCTCTTCGAGGACGCGCTGGCAGGCGGCGACGTAAGTTGAGACGGAGACACCGACGCCCAGGGGGACGACGCAGAGATCGGCGATGACTTTCACGGTTGGCTTACTCCCGGAAGGCTTCGGCCGGGCCGTACGAGGCCAGGCCGACGGTGATGTAGGGGTTGATGGCGGGGTCATTCTCGCGCTGGTGGTCGGTCATGAAGATCAGGATGTTGGGCTTGCCCATAGGGGAGGCTCCGGGGATTGCGGAGGGTGGAAATCGGTGCGCTGGTGATGAATAACAAATACCGGTTTCAGCGGTCGACGTCAAGGGTGCAGAGGAGGATGAAGAAAAGAGATAATTGACATAATATTGAAAAGTTAAAAATGCGGACGAGGGCATTTGCCAACAAGAAAAGCTCCGATTCGCGGTTGGACCGGGCTGCGAGTAGCCGAGAGTCGATTCAGATTTGCGGTTTGACGGCGACGACCTGGGCGACGGCTGCCCGGCCGGTGTGATATCTGCCTTCGGTCACGTCGCGCTCGATTTCCACGGCGTATTCCAGGTGCAGACCGTCGAGTTCCGCGCGAAGATCTTCCAGCGTCACCAGCAGTTCGAGGTCGCGAGGGCCTCCGGTGCCGAATTCGAGCTGGCGCGGCGTGTACGCCTCCAGGAGATACGCGCCGCCGGGGCACAGACCGGCGACTATCTGTCCGTGGATCCGGGCGCGCAGAGCAAGGGGCAGGTGGCAGAAGATCGAAACGATTCCATCCCAGGAATTCGGTTCAATCTGGAAATCGGCGAGATCGGCGGGGATGGTATCGATGGTGACGCCGTTTTCCGCGGCCAACCGGCGGACCTTTTTCAGCCCGATTGCGGATTGGTCCACGGCGGTCACCGCGTGTCCCTGTTTGGCCAGATGCACGGCGTTGCGACCCTCTCCCTCGCCCAGAGAGAGGACTCGCCCGCGGGGGATGTGTTGGCAGGTCTGAGCGAGGAATTCATTCGGCTCGGTGCCGAAGGCGTAGCCGGGAGTGCTGTAGCGCTCGTCCCACATGTTCATCCGTCTTATTCCTTTTTTTGGCCCAAGGCGGAGGGCGGTGAGTCAGTCAAAGCGGCGCAGGCCGATCGTGGTCCAGCTCTCTTCGCAAGGGCGAAGATAGACCAGGATCGGTTTGGCGTCGAGATTTGGGCGCTGCGGCAGCAGTGAGACGACGACGTAGTCAAAACGGTTCCAGGAGGGCTCCAGGGAGAGGATAGTGCGGGAGGAGGTCCCTTCGGCGAGGAGTTCGTCCTGCGGGGAGTGGACTGCGTACTGGTAGCGAGTGCGGCTGGCATCGGCATAACCGTGGAGGATTGCCAGGTCGGCGAAGCGCAGTTCGGCGCCGCGGGGTTCAAAGCGATCCAGAGGGTTGACGCGGGCGAACCAGTAGCGCCCGAGCCGGTCGCGCCGTTCCCGCAGGAAACGCACCAGGTCCGCCGCGGCATCCGGGTTGGAGAACTGGCCGGCGGCGACGGCGGTTTCGATTTGAGCATCGCTGAAGGAGGTGACGATGCGGGCGGACCAGAAGGCGTCGCGGAGCGTCAGGTTTTCGAAGGCGGGGACCGGATACATCGGCTTCCACCCGTCCGCTCGAAAGAGGTCGTTGCCCAGATAGCCGACCGAGGGGAAGTGGATGATCCTGGGGGCGCGCTCGTAGTCGTGGACATAGAGTCCCAGGGTGAACAGGCGGAGGAGGGAATCCTTGATATCGAGGCTGTTGGCCCGGCCGCGCCGAGGGTTGCTGGGATTGGTGGAATTGCTGCCCAGCGAGGCGCCGAAGTCGATCAGATAGTGGGTGAGTCGGCGCCGCTCCGGATCGTACATATCCAGAGTGTTTTCCTCTTTCATATCGGCGTGATTGATCCAGGAGGCGATTACGTACAGGCCGCGCACCGAGCGGCGGTGTTCGTGTGGATATATGTCGTTGGCATCATCCGTGCGAGTGCCGGTGTAGGACCAGGGGCCGACCGGTGTGCCGGGCAGGAAGCGGCTGGCGAGCACGCGGATGCGCTCTCTGCCCGCCGGGTTGGCGCGGCGCAGCACCTGTTCCAGGTCTTCCCGGGTCATGGGCCGTTCCTGGAGCGGCTGGCGTTTGTCGAGGGTGGCGATTTTGATCCTGGCTTCGGGAGCGACGGTCAGCCGGGAGGGGGGCAGGTGGGCGATGTAGTTCTCGGGGACGTTGTACCCGGCGGCGTGGAACAGTCTGCTGGCGACCAGTTCGGCGCCGCTGGCCAGTTCGGGAAAGTCGGGGGGGTCGAACTTGAGAATATAGCGATGGCCGCGGGGATCGACAATGGTCATTCCCGGGGTGACACCGGCCGATTTGAGGGAGATCACCTGCCAGGGGCCGGTGGTATCGGGTCCGGTTTCGCGATTGGGACCGCGGTGGATCTCTTCGAGGGAGAGCGGGCGACGGCCGTTGCGGTTGGTGAACCAGCTCGAGTTGGGCGCTTCGTCGAAGGGATCGACGTCCAGGGCCTGGTACGGGTGGCCGGTCAGTTTGCGCACTGTCCGCGGCAGATCCAGAGCCTGCTTGAGCTGGTAGTCCATCCCCTTGTCGATGATCTCCTGGACCAGCCTGGGGTCGCGACTCCGCGGTTTTTCGATCGGACGGTCGTCGGGATGGAACGGGCGGTCAGGAGGGGAGAGCAGACGGGAACCGCAGGCGGTCAGCAGCGACAGGCTGCAGAGGAGGAGGGCTTTCACACTCATAGATCCGCCTTGAAGTTGAAAATGAGGCGGGTCTCCTCGGCGCTGAGAGCGACCAGCTGTTCGAAGATCAGGCCGCGGGGCACCCAGAGACGCAGACCGGCGCCCCAGGAGTATTTCCAACCCTTCAGGGTGAAGTCGTTCGGTTGGTGGAAGGGGCGACCGGTTTCGTAGAAGAGCTCGCCGTCGAGCAGCTTCCAGATCGGGTATTTATAGGTGGCGGCGGCGAAGATTGCGCCCAGGTCGCGAAAACGGCCTCGTCGGTACCCGCGCAGCTGTTCATTTCCTCCCAGAAAGGCCAGATCGTAGAAGGGGATTTGATCTGGGCCAGGAGCGAAGCGCCAGTCAGTCCCCAGGCGCAATGAAAGAGTGCGGCGATAGAACAGCTCGAAGAACTGCTCGGTGCGGATCAGGAGTTTGAAATGGGAGAAATCGTCGTCGTCGATCGAGCGTTTGTATCCCAGGCTGATCAGGGAGCGATTGCCGTGGACCGGGCTGCCGGGCACGTCGACGAAAAGGGCACGCAGGAGAAGGGCTGCTTCCAGGTGATGCAGGCGATCGTCGAGACCGGGCAACTGACCTGGGAGATAGCGGTTCTGGATGGGGGGAGTCAATTGGCTGATGCTGGTGCCTATGTCGACAGTCTGATAACCGAGAAGCGCGTTCAGAGACAGGGCGCGGCTGAGTCGTCTCCGATGGGTGATATTGAATGAAAATTCCTCCTGCAGATAGGCGGAGGAGGCGGAGCGCGGGGTATTGTGGCCGCTGCCGAAAAAAGTTTCTTTGGGCTCCTGGCGGAACTGCAGTGATAGTCCGAGAGGACCGGAGCGCAGGGGACGGCCGGGAAAGGAGAGGGTGAGAAGATGGTGCTGCCGTTTTTCCTGACCGCGGCTGGAAACGAGATTCGCATCGCCGTCGAGAATGAGGTCTTTGTAGAAGATGTGGGCTCCGGCGCCGATCCGTGTGCTGGCCAGCGGGCGGATGCCCACCCGTCCGTCGGTCGTGGTCAGCCAGGCTCTGGCGCGATCGAGAACGCGCTCCTCCCAGACGGCACCAGCGGCGATTTCGCCGGCGACGAAAACCAGATGGAAGGGGAGGTAGAGAACGGTGCCGGGCAGCGCCAGCGCCTCTTCCGCACGCGAACGGTGTCGGACCGGACCGGAAGGTATGAGGGTATCGGCGATGGCCGGGTGCCGATCCGGAGAAGTCACGGAAGGGGGGCTAGAAGAAGGGACAGGGGTGGCCCCAGAAGGAAGCGCGGGTATGGCTAGGAGAAGGGATAATATGGAGGGGAGAAGGCGGCGCATCGAATTTTCTCACTCCACGCTACGAGCGCAGCGGAAACCGACGTCGTCGTGGCGCAGAGTGGGTGGGCTGCTGAAACGGTGAGTGGTGCTCAGGAAACCGCCGAAGAGTCTCCACGAGCCGCCGCGGAAGACTCGCTGCGTGCCGCTGCTCGGTCCGGTCGGGTTGGTCCGGGGACTTCGCTCGTAGAAATCCTCGGCGTACCAGTCGGCCACCCATTCGCTCGCGTTGCCGGCCATATCCAGGGCGCCGTAAGGGCTGGCGCCGGCCAACAGCTGGCCCACTGCCCCGGTTTTGCCCGAGCCGCAGCCGGGCTCTTTTTCGTCCATCACCGCGTAGCGGCAGCGCGGCCGTTTGTCGCCCCAGGGGAAGGGGCGTCCGTCGGTGCCGCGGGCGGCCTTCTCCCACTCCGCCTCGGTGGGCAGGCGCTTGCCGGCCCACCGGCAGTAGCGGCTGGCTTCATCCCAGTTGACGCAGTTCATCGGGTGGCGCTCCCGCTTCGGCTTCCACCAGTTGCACTTGCCGCCGATGCGCGGTCTGGGGTAGCAGGCGTCGGCTTCCAGGCAGGCCCGATAGCTGGATACGGTCACCTCGTAACGGTCGATATAGAAGGAGTCGAGATAAACGGGATGCGTGGGTGCCTCGTCCCTGTTGTGGAGGTCGGTACCCATCGGGAATTCGCCGGCGGGTACCAGGACCATGTTGTGGAAGGGGGACGCAGGTTCCGGGAATACCGAGGTCGCGCACAGGAAGAGAAGGTAAAATAGCGCCGCCGGTGTGGGATGAGCAGGATGCGCCATCGGATGACCTCCAGAAGGTCGCGTCGCTCTCGTGGGAGAGAACCTGCTGCAAAGGATACGTCGATGGCGAATGGGATGTCAAGCAGATTGCCCGGAGGATGCCGATAAGGAAGCTACTGCCGATCGCGATGATAAAGGGGTGGAGGAGATCCGTCGGAATGGAGGGGTGTCCGTCAGCCCGCGTACTGGCGCAGCGAGCGGGCGAAGCCGTCTGCGGAGAACGGGGGAGCCAGGCGGATGTCGGTGCCGACGATAGCTTTCTGGATCTCCTCTTCGGCGTTCCCCATCAGCACGCCCAGGCCGGCTCGACTGAGCATGGGGAGGTCGTTGTTGCCGTCGCCGATGGCCATGATCCGGTCGATGGGCACGGAGATCGCCTCTGCCAGCGCCTGGAGGGCGACCCCTTTGTCGGTCCCCGGAGGCATGATTTCGATCACGCCGCGCACCGCCCAGGCGACGTAGATGCGGTCGCCGAAGCGCTCCTCCAGTTCGTTCAGGATGCGCTCTTGTTGGGCGGGATCGATGAGGAACATGATCTTCGGGGGAGGGCCGAACTGACCGCTGCGAATGTTCTCGATCAGCTGCGGGTCGTAGGCGTATCCCGGGCCGCGCCAGTCGATGGCGCTGTCCTCGTCCTCGGTGTCACACAGGAATCGGTACTCTTCGACCAGGCCCTGTTCCCCTTCTTCGCAGCGGCAGTAGGTCAGATTGAAATTGCGCTCGCTGCCGAAGTCTACGAGTTCAAGGAAGACCTCTTCAGGCAGGCGCCGGGCGTAGAGGAGGGGCCGCTGCCCCTCTTCGCCCGGGCCGACGCCGACGGCGCCATTGTACCCGCAGACGTGCATGCGCCGGGTGAGATCTGGATAGGCGGCAAGCGGCTGCAGGCTGCGGCGGACGGATCGTCCGCTGATCGAGGCAAAGGGGATGCCTTTGTCTATCAGCTCGCGCAGCGCTGCCAGGCCGCTCGGGGCGGGCTGGCCGGAATGATCGAGGAGGGTGCCGTCGAGGTCGAAGGTGACCAGGTCTACCATGTCGTGCTCCATAGAGGAGGGATTTTGCTCGGTATCAGCGAATTTCGGCGAACTTCGGCGAACTTCGGCGAACTGCGGCGAACTGCGGCGAAGTATTGAGTTTAAGGCTCACGATGTTTTCGTCAACCGCGGAGCGGGTTACAGCGCTTCACATTGGGCGCTATAGATCCGTTTGTTCGGAATTCCTGATAGACGACACGGGAATCATTAGCTTTCTGTGTGAAGAGCCATAAAGAGGAAGATTGTTGTCGCAGTTGGAGGTTCTTGTTAAAATTGCTGAATAAAGCAGGACAGGGAGAATATCCGTGCGACGTATGAAAAGAGGAACGGCGATGGCAGAGATCAGGACGGATGTGCAGCCGGTAGATATTACCAGGGTGCGTATGGAGGGAGGGTTCTGGGGGAAGCGGATGGAGATCAACAGGGAGCAGACTATTCCCAGCCAGTACGAGCAGCTGGTCGATACCGGGCGACTCGACGGGCTGGATCCGGATTATCGGCCGGGAGATGCGGACGCCCGGCACAAGTTCTGGGACTCGGACGTGGCCAAATGGATGGAGGCGGCCGGCTACAGCCTTAACAACCATCCGGATCCGGAGTTGGAGGGCAAGCTGGAAGAGGTGATCGGTCGACTGGGTCGTCTGCAGCAGGAGGACGGCTATCTCAACAGCTGGTTTACGGCGGTCTATCCCGACAGGCGCTGGTCGAATCTGCGCGACGATCACGAGCTCTACTGCGCGGGGCATCTGATGGAGGCGGCGGTGGCGCACTTTCGCGCCACGGGGAAGCGGCAGTTTTTGGATATGCTCTGCCGGTACGCCGACTGCATCGA
>Ga0233431_1002333_pt1 | contig 26990 bp, 25 predicted proteins | sample SI_118_April2016_FD_179867 | JGI IMG/M metagenome (GOLD analysis project Ga0233431, IMG submission 179867) | Seawater microbial communities from Saanich Inlet, British Columbia, Canada - SI_118_April2016_200_MG | ecosystem: Environmental > Aquatic > Marine > Inlet | place: Canada: British...
AGCTAAAGAATAAGCGCTTTAGGGTTTTTTAAAAATGTCTGTTTGGGATGTAATACTAAGGAATCTACCAGAGGTAAGAGCTCCTAGTCAAAAGAGACTTTCTTTTAAGGAAAAGTTGAAGTGGACGCTAATCATATTAGGATTATTTTTCTTCTTAGGTTTAATACCTTTATTTGGATTAGGACATAATGCATTAGCTCAGTTTGAGTTTCTAAGTGTTGTTCTAGGAGCTAAGTTTGGTGCTATCATATCCTTAGGTATTGGTCCTATCGTTACTGCATCTATTGTTCTACAATTATTGAATGGATCTGGATTAGTTAAGTTTGATCTAAATAGTCATACAGGTAAAGCAAAGTTTCAAGCAGTGCAAAAAATCTTAACTTTATTTTTCATAATTTTTGAGTCCATCATCTATGTATTCATGGGTGGTTTGGCACCTGATCCTGCACTTGCAGGTACGACATTATATTTACAATTAGAATTTATGATAATGTTCCAGATGATTTTGGGAGGAATAATTATTGTATTCCTTGACGAAGTTGTATCTAAATGGGGCTTTGGTTCTGGAACAGGGTTGTTTATTGTTGCAGGTGTTGCTGAAAGTATTTTTATTAGAGCATTGAGTCCAATGCCTTCACCTAACCAACCTAATATTCCTACAGGTGCAATTCCTGCACTGTTTGCATCATTATCACAAGGTAACCCAATAGGAGCGGGTATTATGCTTGGTTCGGTGATTACAACCATATTCATATTCTGTTTAGCAGTATTTTTACAATCTATGAAAGTAGAGATACCTTTATCCTATGGAAGAATAAGAGGACATGGTGTAAGATGGCCTTTGAACTTTTGTTATGCTAACGTTATTCCTGTTATTCTTGTGTCCGCATTGGTCGCTAACATGCAACTTTGGGCAAGATTGATACAAGGATGGGTAGGTCATCCAACTTGGTTTGGAGGATTCTCAGGTACAGAAGCAATCAGCGGATTCGTTTCGTGGTTACAACCATCCAATCTTGTGTATAAAGCTTTGACAGGAAGTATTGTGTTTGCAGACATAGGAAAAGGATTAGTTTACCTTATAGTTATGATGGGCGGGTGCGTTCTATTTAGCGTATTCTGGGTTCAAACATCAGGTATGGATGCTAGAAGTCAAGCACAGAATATGATGAAATCAGGATTACAAATTCCAGGTTTCAGAAAAGATGGAAGAGTAATGGAAAGATTGTTGAAAAGATACATCACACCACTTACAGTTATGGGTGGTTTGGCAATTGGATTTTTATCGGCGGCGGCGGACTTAATGGGTACACTATCTAGTGGAACTGGTTTGTTGCTGGCGGTTATGATTATTTATCAAATGTACGAACAAATTGCAAAGCAACATATGATGGATATGCATCCTATGATGCGAAAGTTTATGGAGTAGATATACTCTAAAGAGGGGTGTTTAAGATTTTAGAAGCATTATTTGATCCGGTATTTCGACCTTTACTTAATCTTCCTCCGTTCTGGGGAATATTGTTAATATCTTTTATTATTTCTTTAATTATAACGATTTGCTATAAGTTCTTTACAGATCAAACTGTAATGAAACAATTAAAAGCAGAAATGAAAGCCATGCAGAAGGAGATGAAGACTCTTAAGGATAAACCCGATAAGTTCATGGCTATGCAGAAGAAAACCATGTCTAAGAACATGGAGTACATGAAAAGATCCATGAAACCTACATTGATTACATTCTTACCAATCATCATTATCTTTGGTTGGTTACATGCAAACTTTGCATTTATTCCAATAGCGCCTGGCCAAGAATTTGGTACTACGGTTGTATTCCATGAAGGAACTCAGGGAAGCATCACTATGCTTCCTCCAGAGTATGTTGACTTGTTGAGCGATTCTACACAAGAGATCGTCAATGGCGAGACAGTTTGGAAATTGAAAGCAGAAGAAGGATTGCATAATCTCGAGTTTGAATACAGCGATGAACGTTATAGCATAGAAGTTCTTGTTACAGATGAAAAGAAATATGAAACCCCATTAAAACCTATAAAGAATAGTCACATTAAAGAAATTAGAATAGATCATGAGAAATTGGTTGTTCTAGATTTGTTTGGTTGGCAAATGGGTTGGTTAGGGGCATACATTATATTCTCTATTGTGTTTAGTATGGGTATGAGAAAACTTATGAAGTTACACTAGAAATAGTATGACTGGTAGAAGTAGACATCCCATTGAATGATTTCTAGCTACGTTTAGTAGTGGAGCTAAAAGCCCTACTGCTGTTGCTATTATTAGTACTAGTGCGCCGTCTAGTCCCGAGATTAATGTCACTGTGCCTGCTATGAGTAAGATTATTGATATGCAAAGTGTTCTGTAGTTTACTTTTGTTATTAGTTTTGAGAATATTTTAGAGATGTTTATTGCCAATAATGTTGCTATTCCTCCAGTGATCATTGCTACAGTTATTAAAAGTAATAGATTGTTTATGCTTAGTGTTTCTAACAATTGTTTTACAACCACAACCGCGCCGTTTCTTGTCTTGCTTAGAAGATGTAATGTTAATAATGACATTACAAAATTTACAGTATTGATTCCCCCTACCAGTATTAAAAATCCTTTGTCGCCTATGTTTCTAATTAACTGCGTTGCTAGAACTGCGCCTTGAGCTGGACCTAATCCAGGAAATAATGAAGTTAAACTTCCTGCTAATGTGCTTCCGGTGATAGCTTTTGTTATTGTTGTTTTGTCTATGTCCGCTTCTTGTTTTATCGATTGGGGAGGTAAACTAGAATGTTGAGTTAAACTTAATATTAATGTGCTAGTTCCAAATAGTCCTGAGAGTAATGGGAATAATGGACTTTTTAGAGAAAATATGTTTAGTACGATTAACCCCAATATTCCTGATGTTATGAAAATAAAAATGTTTAAAATTCGGTTCTTGTCTTTTAGTAACATGTAAAGTACTATTATGATTAGAAGGTATGCTATTATGTTATTTAGAAAAGGATAAAGATGTTTTATTGCTATGAACAATATTGGTGATATGAAAATCGATAAAATTAATGCGAGCAACGATCCTATAACTGTCAATAAAACTGCTTGATGTCCTTTTCCTTCTAGTAACAATTTATGTCCCGGCAGAACAGATACAGACATGTCAGAATCTGGAGCTCCTAGGTATATTGAAGGAATAGAATCTAAGAATGAATGGGTTACCGCCATTGATATTATTACTGTCGCAATAGTTAATGGGGACGCTATGTTGAGTAAGAATGAGCTTAAAGAAAGAAGTATAATGGATATAAGGTTCACATGTATTCCTGGAATTAGGCCTGTAATAATGCCCAAAGATGCTCCTGCGAAGGTTGCAGTTATAAGTTGTAAGAACATGTAATTATCAGATTATTTCTGTTCATATGCCTTTAGGAGCGGAAACTAAAATTATTTCGGATTAATTATTTAAAGAGGAGATTGATAATTATACCATTGATCTGTGTGGTTGTGTCGTGGTAATATATGAATCATTTTGAAATCATAAAGGCCTATTGGAAAGAGTCTGTTGCATATAGGTTCGAGTTTTTAGTTAGCGTGCTTATCGTCCCGGTACGATTTTTTATCCTAGTAATGATTTGGTCCGCTGTTTATTATAATTCAGGTTCGGACTCTATACAAGGATATTCCTTATCAAGCATGGTAACTTACTTCCTTATATCTTCTTTAGTATTTACATTCGTTCATGATACAGTCGCAGAAGAACTTGAAAATGAAATAAAGAAAGGAAACTTTTTGGTGTTTTTGTTAAAGCCTATTAGCTACATAAAACTAGGATTTCTTAAGAAAATTGCCAATAGATCATTTGCGGTTGTTGTCGAAATTGTACCTATCGTTATCTTATTCATTATCTTTTTTAGAAAGTACTTTATTATGGGAGAACTAGGTTTCTTCGCAATTTCTATAATATTTGCGTTCGTAATATCATATTTAATCTATTTACTTATTGGTATGATCGCATTTTGGTTAATCAACATTCGTTCTCTGGCTTGGTTAATTAGCTTTGGAATACAGTTGAGTGCTGGACTATTTGTACCTATAGATTTGTTCCCCTCAGTTATCAGGGGCATATTTAATGTGTTGCCATTTCAATATATAGCCTTTGTTCCAACCAGCATATATCTAGGCAAATATGGATGGGATTTGTCATCAGGATTTGTATCTAGTGTGTACTTCCCCCTTCTCATACAAATTTCTTGGATTGTAGGGTTGTTTGCATTAACGTTATTTGTTTGGAATAAAGCAAAGAAGAGATTTAGCGGGGTAGGAGCATGACTTCTTCAATTGGGCTTTGGCTTAAATCCGCACTGACACATATAGCTTCTAGGATGGCATACCGTGGAGAGTACTTTATTTCTTTAATATCAATGTTTGTTCTTGAACTTGTTGGACCCATCTTTACATATATAATTTATTATAATAGTCCGGGCTTTGCTGGTTGGACTTTTTATCAAGTTCTCCTACTTCAAGGTATTTTCCTTACAGTCAAAGGCTTTAGTTTTATGTCTTTTTTGGGAATAATTTGGAATTCAAACATCACCTTGCAAAGAGGTGAGTTTGATTTAACACTCATCAAACCAAGGAACCCTTTATTTATGTTCATCTGCCAATCTTTTGATGCTGAAGACACCGCAAAATTTGTCGGAGGGGTTTTGCTTTCTCTGTTTGCTATTTTTCACATACCTGCCATAAACTGGACCGGGCTACTTATTGGACTAGTAGCTATGATGTTGGGTGTTGGTTTCTTCTTCAGTATGGCTTTATTTTTTTCAAGCTTCATCTTTAGATTCATAAGATCGATGAGAGTTTACGATGTTCTGGAAATTATTGCAATGATAGGCAATTATCCTAAATCAATTTATCCCAAGTTGGCAGGTACTTTGTTTACGGCCATGCTCCCTATTTTTATTGTTGCAGCAATTCCTGCAAAAGCCATACTCGGCGAAGTTACTATAGATATATTAATAAGTGGAATTTCAGTGATTGTGTTAGTCGCACTGGCACTCTATACCTGGTTTTCAACGATTAAAAAATATTCCAGCGCGGGTGGATAATATGAAAATTATCGAAGTTAGAGAATTAAGAAAAATATTCAAATCTTACGAGAGAGGAGAAGGATTTATTGAAGCAACGAGGTCGTTGTTCAGAAGAAAAAAAAGAATTTTGAAAGCAGTTAACAATGTGGATTTTTCTATAAACGAGGGCGAGATTGTTGGTTTCTTAGGACCAAACGGCGCAGGTAAATCAACTACTATTAAGATTATGTCTGGAGTTATGTATCCTGATAGCGGTTCTGTAAATATTATGGGCTATGTTCCTTGGATTGATCGTAAAAAATATGTCGCGAATATAGGTGTTGTATTTGGTCAGAAGAGTCAGTTGTTTTGGGACTTGCCACCTGTAGATTCGTTCTACTTGCACAAAAGCATATTCTCCGTTGAGGATGATATCTTTAAAGAAGAACTTGAAAAGCTCACAAAACTATTGAGCATTAATGATATTATGAAAAAACCAACTCGTCAACTGTCTCTCGGAGAAAGAATGCGTTGCGAGTTTGTTATGGCGATGTTACACAAACCAAGAATTGTATTCCTCGATGAACCGACCATTGGTTTAGATATATTTGCTAAAGAGATTATTCGTAAATTTATCAAAAGGACAAACAAGAAAGAGGGTACCACTTTTATAATAACAAGTCATGATCTCGAGGATATTGAGCACCTCTGCGACAGAGTTATTGTCATTAATGAGGGCAGGATTGTGTTTAATGATAAAACAACAAAATTAAAGTCAGAAAATAGAAAATATGTAACGATAAAGTTCTATAATAAAGTTAATCTTAGTAAGGTAAAGAAAATAAAAAATGTAAAAATCATTAAGAAGCTTTCAGACTATAGTTTGAAACTTGAGGTAGATACTTCAAAAATATCTCTAAATGAGATTATAAGTGTCTTTGGTAATGGAAAGAAGATCGAAGATTTGGATATTTCAAACCCCCCCATTACTGAGACAATTAAAAAGTTATATAGAGCTTAATTTGACTTAAAAACATAAATTTTTTAAAAGAATTAGGAGTTGTTTTTGATAAATGAAAGAAGGATTTGTTGTGGTTGATATTGAAACTACCGGTTTGTCTGCTTATATGCACAAAATTACTGAAATTGGTGCTGTTAAAGTAAAAGATGGAGAAGTAGTTGATAGGTTTCAGAGTCTAATTAATCCCGGTGTGAAGATTCCTAGATTTATTACTCGTTTAACTGGAATAGATGATGAAATGGTTAAAGATGCCCCCAAAATATCTGAAGTAATAGGTTCTTTTATTGACTTTGTCGGAGAAGATGTGTTTATTGCACATAATGCAACATTTGATTTCAAATTTTTATCCCATAATGCAGAACTTCATTTAGGAGAGGGACTTAATAACTCTCGGTTGTGTACCAGAAAACTGGCTAGCAGAATTCTTCCGGAATTGCCCTCTAAAAAGCTGAGTTCTGTTTGTGAACATTATGATATTGAGAACGAGAGCGCTCACAGAGCAATGGGTGATGTTAATGCAACATTAGAGATCTTTTTCAAAATGTGCGAGACGTTGCGAGAGAATGAAATCGATGACTTTGATAAGATTGAGAAATTTGAAGGTATGCCTTGCTATAAAGCTCGTTCTTTGTTGAATTAAGAGTATATTCTGGCCGCATAGTTTAATAAATATGAAGTTCTAGATAGATGTCATGAAGGTAATTATAGTCACCGGCACACCTGCAACAGGAAAAACAACAGTAGCCAAAGCTATAGCTAAACAGTTAGATTTCCATTATGTTGATGTTAAAAGACTAATAAAAGATAATAATTTATCTGAAGGTTTTGATGAAGAGAGAGATTGTGATATTATTGATGAAAACAAATTGAGTAAATTTATTGTTGATAATGTGATCAAAGCATACAACAGAAACGTAGTAATTGATTCTCACCTATCGCATTTTATTCCTAAAAAGAACGTTGATGTTTGCGTATTAACAACTTGTGAGCTTGATGATTTGAAGAAACGTCTTGAAGAGAGAGATTACGCTTACAAAAAGATAAAAGAGAATATGATGTGTGAAATAATGGATATTGTTGGTGAAGAATTAAGAGAACAAGGCTATGAGGCTTTCTTGATCGATACTAGTAAAGAACTTATTTCTCAGATTGAAAAATTAAAACTTAATCTTTAATTATTTGTTACTTCTTGTTGTCGACTAAAAAAATAAGGAATAAAAAAATAAAAAATTAAAGTTTTTCAATCTTTACAATGTTGATGCTAGTTGCTTTAGGGTCAACTTTGCTATCCATTGCAATTAGATGCTTAACTCCAATCTTTTGGCTTGCTTGAACAAGTGAACTCTCAACCGAACCATCAAACACAACAGCGTATACTCCACTAGATAAACTAGATACTGTTGACTCGAGTTCAGAAGTTGGAACTTTACCAAGTATATTCAAAGATTCATCTAAGATGTACGCACCTCTTGTACCTACAAGCTCTTCTGCAATCCCTTTGATTTTCTCAGTTTCGTCTGCCTTAAGAGTTTTCTTTGCATACTGTCTAGGAGCAGGCCGTCTCTCACGATCATCAGGTCGCGCCCTAGGAGCGGGTCTTCTGTCGCTTGATCTGGAATCTGTTCTGGTAGGACTAGCTCTTGTGGTAGTAGTTCTAGTAGGACTAGCTCTTGTGGTCCGTGAAGCGAATGGTTTTCTTAACCTTTCAGAGTCAGAAACTTTTTTCTCAACAACATCCAGTTTTGCTTGTTCCGCAGCAATTTTACTTCTTAAACACTTATGGAGTTCTTTTTTAGTAAGTTCTTCAACTTCCTTGCCATCAGGTGCTCTAGTTACAAAGTCTATTTCTGCAACTTCAAGAAGTTCTTGAATATTAAGATCTCCTCCTCGGTCTCCGTCTACAAATACAATAATTGACTTTTCTTTACTTAAGTCGATGATTGTTTGTGGAACGCCTGAACCATTCATAGAAATCGCATTCTTAAATCCGTGTTTGATTAGTGTTACAACATCTGCTCTTCCTTCAACAACGATTACTTCTTCACTGTCATCAATTGCTGGCCCTGCAGGTAGTCTATCTTTACCAAACTCTTGGATCTCCATAACTCTTACTGAATATGCAACTTCGTCTGCAAGTTCTTGAGAATCAGGTGATGATGTATCTACGAATTCTTTTAGTAGTTCTTTTGCTCTTTCTACTACGTATTTTCTCTTAGAGATTCTTACGTCTTCAATTTTACCAACTTTTAGCTTAGAATTGCATGGTCCAATCCTTTGAATTATTTCCAAAGCTGCTCCCATGATACAAGTTTCTGCTTTATCTAGGCTAGAAGGAATAATTATTGTTCCGTGTGTCTTACCACCTTTAGTCTCTAAAGTTACCTCTATTCTTCCAATTCTTCCAGATCTTTGAAGTTCTCTTAATTCAAGTTCTGTACCAAGAAGTCCCTCTGTTTGACCAAAAATTGCTCCAACAACATCAGGTCGGTCTACGATACCTTCGATGTCAATTACTGAATGAACAATATATTTTGCTGATACTGGGCTTATTTTTGCCATTTTGTCGCCTCCTATTTTCTATCGTCTATTGTTATTACTCGAAAAGCTCATAGAACTAGCGAATACGGAGGCTAAATGAGGCCCCTATAGCTGTTTTAACGCCAAATAATGATTAAATGAATGCGATAAGTTCTTTGAACTGTTCTATGATCTTTTCTGTAAGTATGAAAAGGTTGTTGCCCGAAACACTAACTCTCAAGTTCATAGCGCGACTTTGCCGTAAGCTCCATTGAGTACTCTCGCGACGGGCTGGATTGCGTAAGAGTGGCTCTCAATCACAGTTAAGGAACTTCCCAAACTCTTGAAAGGACCCATTTACACAATGGAGACTAAAGGTATATTAGAATTTATAAATCTTCCGTTATTGAGTTTTTTTTCGAGAAATAAGGCTGTAGAAGTCTTGAGAACATGAAAAACCCGGGCAGAACACTCCTAAAGAATGCTCTGCTGGGAAAAAGAGGTGAGTATAAAACCCCTGCAAAACACCGAAGTGCCCTGCGGGGGAAAAGAGGTGATTGATTATGAAAAAGGATAATGAAAAAAAGTGCCCACCAAATGCCGGAAAGCATCTGTTTGGGCGCTTTAAGGGGTGTTTAGGCATATTGATTAATTGAATTAATCAATTTGTTACTATGTGGTAGGCACATGATATATATAAAGGTTTCGCTTCATCGTTACTGGGAAGTAGTCAATTGTCCGCTTTTGAAACTATTTAAAAAGTAGAGAGAACAACAGAGAACTATGGGAAAAATAACAAAGGAGAAATTCAAGACATACAAAACAGTCTTTGATGATTGGACCGAGAGAAATATAGCAAAGCTAATGGCTCAAGGACACTTCAATGAAATTCTCAGCCCTATTGCATTAGGTAAAGAAGCTAACGTATTTACCGCAGAGAAAAAAGATGGCACGATAGTTATTATTAAAATATACAGATTGGAGACGTGCGACTTTAACAGAATGTATGATTACCTCCGATTAGATGTACGATATTCTAGCGTGAAGCATTCAAGAAGGAGTATTATATTCACATGGGCTCAAAGAGAATATAGAAACTTAATGAAAGCCAGAGAGAAAGGAATAAGAGTTCCCACACCTATGGCAATCAGAGATAACATATTAGTCTTAGAATATATTGGCGATGATGTGCCAGCTCCAAAATTAAAAGACTATGTTCCAAGGGCAAGAAAAAAAGTACTCGATAAAATCATAGAATATATGAAAAAGCTACACCAACTAGGTTTAGTTCATGGTGATCTTAGTGAGTTTAACATATTGATAAAAGACGATAATCCATACTTTATTGATTTTTCACAATCATCATCTATAGAAAGTTCTACAGCGAGAGAGTTGTTGGTAAGAGATTGTAAAAACATTGCCAGGTTTTTTACCAAAATAGGAACGGAAATAAAAATGGAAACTATTTGGAAAAAGATCACTGGCAAAGAATATACCCCTAACTAAGTTCTCTGTTGATTGAGTTGAGACTCGTCTCTTATTTCGTTGAATGCTTCAGCAATAAGATCGTTACTCCAACCCATTTTGAATAACGCATCATTAATTTGTTGAGGATTGAATCCTTTAGCCAATGACGATCTAATGAAATCTTTCAACTTTTCAATTTGAGGGTTAAACTCGTGCACTTGATGTTGTTGCGCCATTTGTTGCATAGTTTGTTGTGCGTTTGCAGATGCACCAGGATGATATGCCTTAACTAATACGAAACCCATGAGCAAGAAAATAGCTAAAACTCCCGCTATGATCCATTTTAATAAACTCATATCAAATCCGGCTTCAACAGGTTCTGGTTGAGGTTGGACTGGTTCTGGTTCCGTCTTAGGGGGTTGAGGTCGCTCCACAACCGGTGCTTTTTCTTCCTCAAAGTTAATTATAATAGTGTGTTTTGAATGAGTATAGTAGATTGTTAATTCAGAATCTATGCTATTCCAAATCCAGTCGGAGTTTTCTTCAAGAAGTTTATTATCAAGTCTAAGATTTCCTGGTTTTTCATTTGATTTTATAACTATAATACCATCAATGTCTTCTTCACCATCTAATTCAATCATCCAACGCGATTTTTGCCATTTAGTACGTATAATATTTGAAGTGGTATGCCAAACATAAGTAGAAGACTGAAGAGTATTACCTGCAGTTATCTCTTTACAGGCACCACCGCTGCAACCCTTCGGACATTCAAAATAAATATAACTTAATTCTTCATTTTGACAGAAATAATCTTTCAATATTCCTTCAGCACATTCGTCATCGAATAATTGTTTTCCTGCCTTTATGCTGTCTTTAGCATAGAAGCTGTTTTCTAATGTATCTTCGCAAGATAAATTTATCTCAGCAATAGGAGCAGCCTCTTCTCGTTCAATAATCTTGAATTCGTGTTTTGGAAGAGTTATTGTATCGTTTTCCCAAATATAACCCAACTCACAAGCATCGGAGTCTTCTTCAGGACGATGAGAAGTTAATATATCTGCAACACCTATGTATCTGTTAGAGAAAGCAATCAATCCCCCTAGTTTTACTTGGTGATTATTGTCATCTATAGTAAACTTACAAACAGAATCTGCAGGATTGTCTTTACGTAATGCGTCAATTACAGTGATATGATATTCTTTATCAACTTCTTTAGTTGTGGTTTTATCTTGACCAAATAATTCAAGTAGCGATTCTCGGCCTTGATTTTCTTCAAAGCTCTCGTGATTATATTTGTATACACCATAATTACCTGAATATACATTAATTCTACAACCCAGTGCACCTTTTATGCTAACTAGAATAGGATTTAAGAAAATTCCATTTGCTAATATGTATTTATTTTTAGGAACAATCACCAATTCACCATCTACTTCTATGGCGCATACATCTGTTTCTTCTCTTGAAGAAAACATTACATCTTTTAACAATAAAATGTGTTCTTTGTTGTTTATAGTAACTTTAACTTCCCCTTCATCTAAGAAAACATCAACTTCTTTTTCCACCACATCTTCTTGAGGATCTTCAGTTTCGACAGGCTCAACAGATTGTCGTTCAAATATTTCGGCAGGCGTTTCAGTCACAGGCTCTTCTTCGATTTCCTCTTCAGACTTTTCACAAAGTCCTTCAACACAATTAGTGGATTCACAATCTGTGTTGTCTAGGCAGAATAATCCGACATCACATGATTTACAATCCCCGCCACAATCCACATCAGATTCTAAAGTTGCATTATCTAGTTGTTCATTATTACATAATTCAGAAATTAGGTCAGATACACAAACATCTCCTTCACAAAGGCCTTCTTTACAATCGGTATCTTCTTTACAATCGTCGCCCAATCTACATTTACTACAAAGATCTCCACCACAATCGACGTCAGTTTCTCCATTATCCACATCCAACCTCGCGTTGGTACAAAGTAGATCTGCGAAACGATCAAAACATTCTCTTTTAGTACAAATTAAATTAGGACACCCATTTTCATCTTCACAAATCGGTTCTTCAACACATTTACATAATCTCGAATCACAATCAGCATGCACAAAACATTTTTGTTCAACTTCACATCTCCCACAGGTCTTACCACCGCAGTCAGTGTCCGTTTCCCCATTAAAGATATCGAACACACCATCAGTACAAGCATCAGATTCACCAGTAATAGTTACAGGAACCCCGCTTTCACTCTCTAAGAACTCACCATACCCTTGAGCGTAGGTAAATGATAATAACAGAAGCATAGCTAAAATTAGCATAATGGCCAACTCTCTAGCTTTTGTTATGCAGTTCATTTTTTCTTAGTATTATTGTAAATTGTCCAAATAGTTTTGTTGTTACGATTCAACAACTTTGCAATTTCGTTATTAGGAAGATCTTCTTCTTCCTTGAGAAATTTAACAAGAGATTCGAAAATAGTGTATTTTGAATCAGAGAAAATAGAAATGGGAATTTGTTTGCACGAGTCTATTTTAAAACTCGCTTTAAGCTTTTTCTTTGCGTTAGAATGCGTAGTCCAAATTGTACTATAATTACGATTTAGAAGTTTTGATACCTTTTTCAAACTTATCTCTCTATTATCAACAAGATATTTTACAATAGCTTCAAAGACACTGAGAGAATTATTGTTAAAGATGCAGAGTGGAATGAACTCATCAGATTGTTGCGTAATAAGTTGTGCAATGTCTTGAGAGCTCATATTATACTTCTTCTTGAAGTGATCAAAGAAATTTAGCATAAGATCTAGATCTGATTTTTCCATCTCAGAATGACCTGAATCTCTGCGCATAAGCAAATAATCGCAAAATAAGTATATAAATATTGCGAATAAAACCAATTATACAAGATAATTTTCTTATTTAATTGTATAAAACTACAACCAAATACGCAATACATGAGACTTAAACACACAGTATAAGATGATTACAAATTATATGAGATTTAGATCAATAATAGTGGAAGATAAACTAAACTAAACACATTATGCAAGATAAAATCAAACAAAATAAGATCTTAATACAATATAGAAGAAAATAATACATATAATAAGAATAACAAAAGAAGATGAAAACCAACAATATAAGAAGTCATATCAACTATATAAGACCAATATAATACATATAAGCACAAATATACAACATAATCAAATAGTGCCTAAACCAAATAATATAAGAAAATGATAAGAATATTTACGATAAAAATAGAAATCAACAATCAGAATAGTTTTCCATAAATGCTCTTTATCCAAGCAATAAAAGAATGCTTTTTCACTTGCACTACACGAGTAGTTTTACCTTCAACAGGTTCAATTACAGGTTCTAATTCAGAATCATTCTCTAACAGTTCTTCAACAGATTCAATAATCTCATGAGAAGAATTGTTAGAAATTATTTCAACTAATGGAGTTTTGTTTGCCACTTCAACAGGAGCAGGCTGAAGAATTTCATCTCCAGGCAGAACCATCTTAGAATATAAAATCTCACCAGCAATAGTAAATTCACAAAGATTCATGTCGTCCTCTCGATAAATGTTACTTACCGTGATTCCCACCTCGTCAACTCGCTTATTTTGATAAAGCTCAATATCTTCTTTAAATCTGCCAACACTAAAGGAACAAGATCTGTCTCGCATGTTAGTATAGCGATCATTATCAATTTTAAGAATGGAGACAGTATATTGTTTTCCAAAAAAATTTATGTCCGCGAATGATCCAGCACCACCAGTAAACTTGGCACCAGCAAAAACAGAGTGAGACGCAAGTATAGCGATCGCTAATACCACAAATAGCAATGAAATTCTATTAATGTTCATTTCACGTCCCCCGAAGAATTATTGGCTTTCAGACTATATAAAAGTTATGTAATAGCAGATTAAGAAAAAAAAGAAAGTGCGGAACGCAATGTTCGCGCACATCTTTGTTAAATAAAATAGCCCATACAGGAAGGGATAGTTCCTATATTTAAATCTTACTCAGGCAAATAAGAAGAAGAAAGATCTTTTAACGGTCCGTTCGCGTAGAAAAGAATTCTAAGAAGGCCTTTTATTCTTTTCCCAAAAACCAGTTAGTAAGATTTATTTTCTTGAGTTTTCCTATAGTCTCAATGTTTAAGACCTTCTTCTTCTCAAGAGATAAGAATATACGAGCCAAGGAGGTTTTAGGAATACCGGTGGAGTTTCTTATCTTGGCTTGAGTGCTTTTGTTATCGCTTTCAAGCAGAAACTCAACAATTTGCCTTTCACGCTCATTAAGCGTATCTAAGATATCTTTAGCTCTTAAGTTAAGAGCATCATCACCACTAACTACATTAACAACAGTAGAAGCGTCAGAATTATCTTCGCCAGATGAAGAAGTATTGAATTCAATATTTTGAACCTCAGTTACCGAGCCACGATCTTTCTTAGGTTTTCTAATAATGAAAAAAGTAACTAAAGCAGCAATTAAAGCTATAAGGATGATAACACCAACCACATAAATTACCTTCGAAGTTGAAGTTCCACCATTTTCAATGGATTGGTCCAATATAATGTTCACACTAGCTTCTTGCCCTTGTAATATTTCAACAGTAGAAGATCCTGTCTTACTAACAAAAGCAGCAGATATTTTACACACACCAACAGGAACAACCTTCTTTGTGAATGTACCAAAAAGATTTGTTTTATCCGGATAATCGGTCTCTATGTTAGATTTGCAAATGAATTGAAGATCCGCACCATTAACAAGGTTATCGTCTTCGTCAACAACCCTCCCCTCAATAGCACCAACAGGAATAAGGAATATTACATTTTCGACAGACTCTTCAGAAATTGAAAGTACTTGTTCTCCAAAGAAATCAACTTCCGACGTTTCGGAGTCATCCACCTCAGCAGTTAGCAACCAAGGACCATCAGCCAGTTTGTAATCGAATATTCCTGAGTTGTCCAAATATTTTACAAATGAAACCTCGCCACCATCCCTTATGTCAAGAAGAGTTATTTTTATAGGAACATTGTTAATAGGTTGATTAGATTGGGCATCTTTGACTAGAAAATCGACGTTAACAAAAGAATCTCCCGGCTTTTTTAATGTTACTTGCTCAGAAACATGCATAACATCTTGAGCATAAACAGAGCAAGATAGTAGCAATAAAGAGAGCACAATAACTGCTCCAGTCAACCTGTATGCTTTATCAGACATGGTCCATTTAAATATGGACCAATTTATAAGCCTTTCCAAAGCATTTATAGATAAAGCTGAAGGAGAGAATACCACGTCGAGAGCCCTAACGGATCGAGAATTTGAAGATAGGGCTTCATTTTAAAAAGGTTTAAAAATGAATGATTAAATTGAGGAAATATGACCTCCGAAGAATTTTCCTATGAAATCAAAATCCCTAAAGAAAGAGTTGCAGTCCTTATAGGTAAGGGCGGCGAAACAAAGAAAGATATTGAAGAAAGTACCAGTTCTTACATCGATGTTGATTCTAAAGAAGGCGACGTTATCATTAAAGGCCCAGATAGTTTAAAGATATTTACAGCATTAAATGTTGTTAGAGCAATAGGTAGGGGATTTAATCCAGACATTGCACTTTTATTGTTAAAGTCAGATTATTCTTTAGAATTATTAAATATTTCAGATTATGTTGGAAAATCTACTAATAAGACAATTAGATTTAAGGGACGAATTATAGGTAAAGAAGGTAAATCAAGACAAGTTATCGAAGAATTGTCAGAGACATACATTTCAGTTTATGGTAAAACTGTAGGAATTATTGGTATGCCTGAAAACGTAAGTGCAGCTAGACGAGCAATAGAAAGTCTATTGGGTGGCGCACCTCACTCTCACGTTTACAAATGGTTAGAAAAACGACGAACTCAAATGAAGATTGAAGAAAGATCTCCGTTTTGAGTTTAGTTATTTATCAGAAAGATTTATTAATAATCTATCAGAGATTGAAAAAGTAAAGAGGTTGATTTATTAATGGTTCAAAAAACTCTTGCAGAAGGCAATTCAAAAGGGAAAAAAACTTCTAAAGCTCACGAAATGGCGAAGAAGCAGAGATCTATCTCTGTAGCTGAGTTCTTTGAGAAGAATAGACATCTATTAGGTTTTGATAATAAAAGAAAAGCTTTATTGACAACAATAAAGGAAGCAGTGGATAATTCGTTAGATGCTTGTGAAGAAGCAAGAATTCTTCCTGAAATTTCTGTTGAAATAATAGATATGAACAACGAAAGATTCAGAATCATTGTTGAAGATAATGGTCCGGGGATTGTTAAAAAACAAATCCCTATGATTTTTGCGAAGCTTCTGTATGGAAGTAAGTTTCATTCTCTTAAACAATCAAGAGGTCAACAAGGTATAGGTATAAGCGCAGCAGCACTGTACGGACAATTAACTACAGGAAAGCCGATAAGGATCACATCTAAAATTCACAAAGATGAACCTGCGCACTATTACGAATTGTTTATTGACACTAAAACTAACACCCCAAAAATAATAAAAGAAGAGGTTGTGCATTGGTCTGCGGAGACAGGAACAAGAATTGAATTAGATATGGATGCGATTTATCAAAAAGGCCAACAGTCAGTTGATACATATATCAAGCAAACCGCCATTGTTAATCCGCACTGCACTGTAATATATACAGATCCTAAAGCAAATCAAATAATATTTCCTAGAGCTACAGACAAACTTCCAAAAGAAGCAAAAAGCATTAAACCTCATCCTCATGGTGTTGAGTTAGGGATGCTTATTAAAATGATTGAGGGCACCGAGTCCAGATCTGTTCAAAGTTTCTTACATAGTGAATTTTCTAGAGTTAGTTCTTCAGTTGCAAAAGAGGTTTGTGAAAAAGCAAAGATTTTGCCTAATACAAAACCATCTGAAATTAACAGAGACATGGCTGAGAGAATTCTTAAGGCAATTCAAAGCACTAAAATTATGGCTCCACCGACAGATTGTATAACTCCTATCGGTGCAACAGATCTTGAAAGAGGTCTAAAAAAAGAAATCAAAGCAGAGTTCTATTGTGCAACGACAAGGCCTCCTGCAGTTTATAGAGGTAATCCATTTGTGATTGAATGCGCAATAGCGTACGGCGGAGATATAGAAGGAGATAAACAAGTTAAAATAATGAGATTTGCAAACCGAGTTCCACTGCAGCTTCAGCAGGGAGCGTGCGCGTGCACAGATTCTGTTATGGGCACAGCCTGGAAAAATTATGGGTTGCAGCAAAGTAGAAGATCTATTCCTGTTGGACCCGCAATAATATTAGTTCACATGTCTTCCGTATGGGTTCCGTTTACTAGTGAAGCTAAGGAAGCATTAGCACATTATCCTGAAATAATAAAAGAGATGAAATTGGCATTGCAAGAGTGTGGTAGAAAATTAGCAAAGTACACTTCTAAGAAGAAAAGAATGAAAGATGAGATGAAGAAAAGAGGTTACATTGAAAAGTACATACCGCATGTTGCAGACGCTTTGAAAAAAATATTAAGTCTTAAAGAAACAGATGAGAAAATGATTGAAGAAAATCTTAAGGATCTATTAGAACAAAGCAGAGGTAAGTTAAAAGATATCAAAGCAGATAATCAAGAGTATGATGAAGATTTTGCGAAAATAGGTGCGGAAGAGCCTCAGGAGGTAGAGAAAGATGAGTAAAAAAATAAGCGTTCCTGAGAAAATAAGAAGTCTTGCTAAAGAAGTTTTTGATTCAATAGGTAAAAAAGATACTCCGAGACTTGAAACTCCTATAAGATCACTAAGTAATGTAGAGTATAATGATAAAGAAGGGTACTTTAAGATTTTAGGTAAGATGAAAGAGAGGACAATGACTGCCTCTACAATAAAATCGTTTGCTCAAAGTTTACTTATGATGAATGAGTCTAAGACTTTGATTGAAGCAGACGACATCGCAACTAAAAGAGAGATGTATTATATTTCTAAAAATTGGGGAGATGCTAAGTTCAAGGAACAGCCTGAGTCAGATAGTATCATGGACGATATTGAAGCGATGATGGGGGTTAACAGAGAACAGATTGGCTTCATTCCAGAAGAAAAAGGTGGAGATATTGCTGGTGAACTAGTTGTTGTTGATAAAGATCCGGATACTGGTAAGCCATTGAAGATTGATTGTACTAAAATGGGTACTGGCGCATATTCCATTCCAATTAGTGTAGAGCATTTACAATTCGAAACAAAAGCACAGTTTATACTAGCTATAGAGACTGCGGGTATGTTTCAAAGATTGGTTAAGCACAAATATTGGAAAAATGCTAATTGTATTCTAGTGAGCATGGGCGGCGTACCAACTCGTGCATGTCGTAGATTTATTAGGCGATTAAGTGATGATAAGACACTCCCGGTTTATGTTTTCACTGACGGCGACCCATACGGATATGGTTCAATCTATAGAACATTAAAAGTTGGATCTGGTAATTCCGCACACATAAATGAATACTTCTGCGTACCACAAGCGCAGTTTATAGGAATAACTCCACAAGATGTTGTAGATTACAAATTGCCAAGTCACCCATTGAAAGATGTAGATCTTAAGAAAATTAAGGATTTAATTAAAAACGATCCATTCATAAAACATCACAAAGAGTGGCAAAAAGCACTCCAGCAAATGCATAAAATGAAGGTAAGAGCAGAGCAGCAGGCACTTGCAAAATGGGGACTTAACTACGTGATAGAGAAGTACTTGCCCGATAAAATTGGTAATAAGAAAACTTGGCTTCCTTAAAATGAAGATAAAATTATTCTTTTTGTTGTTAATTGTTGTTTTTCTAGTATCGTGCGGAGGTAATACGATGAGTAATAAAGTTGCAGTATTCGAAACTAATCAAGGTGTTTTCAAAATTGAATTATTTGAAGACAAAATGCCAGTTACTACGGGTAATTTCATTAAACTTGTAGAAGAAAAATATTATGATGGAACAAGATTCCACAGAGTTATTGAAAATTTTATGATACAAGGCGGAGATCCGCTAAGTAAAGATGTTTCTAAAAAGGGAAGATGGGGAACAGGTGGACCTGGTTACGAGATTAAAGATGAATTTCATGATTCATTGAGTAATGTTGTAGGTACAATCGCTATGGCAAATAGCGGACCAGACACTGGCGGCAGTCAATTCTTCATTAGTGTGAAGGATAACTCGTTTTTGGATCACAATAAGCCCCCTATGAGCAGTAAGCACCCAGTATTCGGGAAAGTAGTAGAGGGTTTGGATATTGTTACAAAAATAAGTAATCTAGATACTGACTCTTCAGATGCTCCGAAGAATGAAGTAATTATAGAGAAGATTCACCTAGAATAAGACATTATATCTAGGTAAGCAAAATATTTATAAATAGATCTCAGAATCTTGGCTTTTAAGGACCTATAGCCTAGCCTGGATAGGGCGACGGCCTTCTAAGCCGTAGACCGAGGGTTCGAATCCCTCTAGGTCCGTTTTATTCTACTTTTTTTTCTAACTCGCTCTTCTTAATTCTATTGTGTTTTAGTTCAAATGCACCCATCATGCCAACCGCCACTCCCGTAAGTGTCCCCACAAATATGAATGGTGAACCCGCAATCAACGCCGAACTCCAGGATAGTATCTCGCTTAGCGCACTCCCATCATAAGGCGGTGCAATCATGTATCTGAATGCAGTTAATGTGTATCCGCCACCTACAACGGGACCCCCATAAATGTTTATTTTTTCACGTAGATTATGTCCACTAGTTATTTCCATTTTAGCCTCCCGCCTAACAACCCGGAGAATATAACACGATCAACTTATTTAAAATTTCTTGGCCTTTTTTTTGACAAAATGATAAAATTTAAATAATTATTCCCCTATCTTAACAAAATGTACGAATCATTTGATGTAAAAGATAAAAAAATTCTGTTTGAACTTGATAGAAATGCAAGACAAACCGATAGCGAAATTGCAAAAAAAGTTGGAGTAAGTAAACAAGTTGCCAATTATAGAATTCACAGACTTCTAAAGAATAATATAATCAATAACTTTTACAGTTTTATTAACGTAGGTAAATTAGGTTTGGAAACATATTATGTTTTTTTTCAACTTGAAGGAATAAACAAAGAAGAAGAACAAAAATTATTAGAAAAACTCGAGAAACTCAGTTATGTTGGATGGTTAGTTAGCAGTGTGGGTCGATGGGATGTTGTGCTATTGTTATTTGCGGACTCAATATCGATGTTCGATAAACTATTGACCAATATACTTAATATTTGTGGCAATCATCTGCATGAATACACATTCACCACCATGCTCACAGCAGAGCACATCAGTTACAAGTTTTTATCCGACGACGATACATTTAACAGCGTAAAACAGACTGAAAAAACCACTAAGATAAATCTTGGCGAAACCGAAAAAAAAATCTTGTCGGCAATATCAAATGATGCACGTAAATCGGTTGTAGACATTAGCCGTGAAAAAAATATTCCGATACACAAAGTAACTTACAGTCTGAAGAATATGATGCGTAAAGAAATCATTGAAGGTTTTAAGCCAAAAATTAATGTACATAAATTAAACTATCAGTGGCATCTATTACTCATCCAGTTTCAACCAAGTCACTCTAAACGAAAAAAGGAATTTATTAGTTTCTGCAAACAGCACGACAAAGTATATTATGTTACAAATACCATAGGGTCGTATAATATTATGCTAGATGTTTTTGTAAAAAGTCCTGAACAATTTAAGGAAGTATTATTAGAGTTAAAGGATAAATTTTCAAACCTCATAAAATTATACGAATCGGTGGTTATATTTGATGAATTTAAGATCAATTATTACCCTGAGGAGCTCCTAAGAACCATATAATCAAAATGAGTAATGCTTTTAAATAGGAGCTTTTACTAAATTATAATTATGGCGGTGTGGCCAAGTCCGGTAAGGCAATCGGCTGCAAACAACGGGATGATGAGGAAGTCTCATTTTCCGATGAATAGTAGATCCCGGTGATTCCAGGGTTCAAATCCCTGCACCGCCTTTTATCTTAAATAAAGTGATTAGATATGCCAAGTTGTGATATGTGTGGAAAAGAAGGTAACATTACTAAATCTATAGTCGAAGGCACAGAAATGGAAGTGTGCCAAGGTTGTGCTAAGTTTGGCAAGTCACCCGCACCTAAAACAAAGTTCAAACCTAAGTTTCATAATAAACCTAGAGTACGATCTCCAATTCCAAGAGATCAAGAGAACCTTAAAATTGTTGAGGGATATGCTGAAGTAATAAAAAGTAAACGAGAAAAGATGGGCATAACTCAGGAACAGCTTGCTAAGAAGGTGTTTGAGAAAGAATCTATTGTTACCAAGATGGAATCAGGTCACTTTAAACCATCTATAAGGCTTGCTAGAAAGCTTCAAAAACTATTAACAGTTAAGTTGATAGAGAACGATGAAGCAAAAAAAGTAGATGTTAAATCTGCTAGAACCAATAGTGGCGTACTAACTATTGGAGATCTTCTTAAAAAAAAATGAAAAAACTATTTTAAGTTTCTTGATTTAGTTCTTCACAAATCATCAACTCAGGATTTATTTCACATAATTTTCTTTCAATTATGGTCTTATCCATCATACCACACATTCTTGTCCCGTCAGAAAATATTAGGCAAGGGTATTCGTCTATCTCATAGTATTTTGTCATCATATCTATCGCAGATATGTTAAGATCAACGTCTAGAGAGAATATTGCAACTTCATTCTCCAAGTCATCGTCATCCTCATTGATATCGGTAAGTACAAATGATTGATCGTCGCATTTCTTACAATCAAATGAGTTCTGGTAGAAGAAAAGTAGTGGTTCTTTAGACATGTCACACTGCCGATTCATCTTTCTCATCATAAGATAGTAGAATATTTCGTTTTCGTTAAACGTTTTTTTCTGTTTTAAGTAGAATTCATCTTTCTGAAACTCTTCAGTCACTATCCTGTATTTATCTATTTTTTCTGCTAAAGTCCATATGTAGCTGTCAAGTTCTTGTAATTTACTTTCAAAGGCAATACAAACCATTTCGTCATCATAGTCGCCCATTATCAAAGAGAGTGTCTGCATGCTGTTAAAATCTGAGTACATCTTCTGCATTTCTTCTGCCACAAAATCCTGTCTCTCGTTATTCAAGATGTTTCCTATTATTATTACAGACAAGAATAAGAACAAAGTTATTGCAAAAGCAAGTACAGGAAGATAATTTCTAACACTCTTTTTTTTTGTCATTTTTGTTACCTCTTTATTGAATTATAAAAGTACTATCGCCATTTAACTTTCTTATTATTTATTGCGTTCCAGATTGCACTGCCCCAATAGATCTGATAAAGAATGAAGAGCAGAGGGTACCCTAAAAGACCAAGATTATAGTTTCTGAATTTTCTTCGGGTAACAATTATCCCAACAACCATCAAGACAATACCTGCAGCCAGTAAACTAGACCCCAGTAAATTAACCCTCCCATACATCAACGGATCAAGAGAGAATGAGAAGTGATTAAAGAAGTTAAATCCAGTGTACTGATAATAAAGAATCTCTCTAATAAATCTAGATACACTTAGATATATCGAGGCTAAGAATGTAAATAATCCTAAGATGATTAGTGTATAGTGAAATGGTATATATACTCCAAAAAAGCCAGATTCTTTTCTAAACATCATTTTCTTGTGCTTCATAAAAGTTTGTATAGCTCCAGAGTACCATCTTCTTCTTTGAACGTATAACTCTTTAAAGGTCCTTGGAAGGATTGTGTAAACTCTTGCATCGATACAGTTCTCTATATTATAATTTGATTTGTGGACTCGGAATGCAATCTCGTGATCCTCAGTAATATTAGTTTCATCGTAGCCTCCAATCTCATTCAGCATACTTTTTCGGTACATGGAGAACGGTCCGGGAGTTACAAATACACATTTCAAATACGAGAATATTTTTAGGAACAACGATAGTCCTATTGCAAACTCTACGGCCATTGCTTTTTGAAGGAAGGATTTAGGATTCTTGACTTCAACGCTAACAGTTACTGCTCCAGTTTTCTTATCTAGGAAATAAGGAATTACTTTCTGTACTATATTTGGTTCTACAACAGAGTCCGCATCCATACAAGCAACAAAATCTCCGGTGCACACCTTTATACCTTGATTAAGCACGCCTGCTTTGCCTTTGTTATCAGTATTGTTTATAAAACTAAACCTGTCATCGCCCTTGATATTTTCTATGACAATTTTTGCAGTATCATCTTTGCTTCCATCATTTAATACTATGAATTCTATGTTTTCATAAGATACTTTTTTCATAGATTTTATTGAATCTGCAATAGATTTTGCTTCATTGTAAGCAGGGATGAGAAAAGTCACTCTTGGTCTAAACGATCTTGGTAGTTTTCTTTTTTCAAACAAATCTTTTCTGTAAATTGCAAGAGTTAAAAAGAAGTATACCGAATAGAAGGTTGCAAGGAACCAAACCAGATACATTAGTGCATTAAACCATATGTTCACTATTTTCCACCATTTCTATATTTTAGGCCTTATAATTACTTTATATAAGTTAACTCCAGAGACTGAGTGGACCTTTTTAAAGGTTTCGTTATTCTGAAGTAAGAATAGTAACCCTTGATCGTCTTCATCCCAGACGCCTCCGTGCCTCATTTGCTCATTTATGAATATATAATCTACTTTGTATTTTTTAAGTAGCGCCTTTGTATCCCTAAGATTTCTAGAATCAAATATCTGATTCATTTCATCGTTTGTTTGATCAAATCCAATGTTGTAAGCGGATAATGGATCTAAAACTGCCCTTCTCTTCCCTAATGTTTGGATCAGAAATCCGTTTTGATAATGTGATAATACCGAGCTATCTTCGCGGGTGTTGGTTGAGAGCCAATTTAATACAGCGACTTCATCAGAATAATCATTCTGTGCTAATCTATCATAATACGATACGGTTGAGAAAATTAAACCACACATTATGATGATAAGGGTTAAATCTCTCAGGACGGTGAAATGCCATTTTATCTTTAGTATTCTCAGCAATCCAATTGCTGCAAGATACGATACCAAAAATAACAAATAGATATTGAAACTTTTGTTTACATCAATTGCCATGTAAATTAATATTAGCAACAGCAGATAGAGAGGATACTTTTGTTTTTTCTGAGCCCAGCTGGTGAATAATCCAATAGTTCCAAGAACTAAAGCAAAGATACTAAATCCAACAACTCCTCCAAAGTCAGACACAAAGTCAACTAACGCATTCGTTTCTTGTATGGTATCAAATTCAAAGAACATTTGAGGCACAAACTTGAATCCAACCAAGAGTAATGTGAAAAGCACCACCAAAAACCATTTCTGTTTCTTTGATGTTATTAATGAATATGAGAGTAAGAATGCTAATAAGAGTATTATACTGAATCTGGAGAAGAACGATACTAGCACGAATAAGACTAGCGAAGTTATCAAACCCCATAGTTCGTCTCGACTATAGAAGTATAACCCCCAAAGCAAAAATGTTGCTATGAATGCGTATGCGTTTAATGTGGAAAACGTAAATACGAAAACTGGAGATGCTATCAAAAGTGAGATGGTGAGTACTAGTATTTTTTTATCTACTTGCAATCGTTCTAAAAGAAGATACAGAGCAATTATAGAAAATAACCCCATAAGTATTGGGAACACTATTAGTGTAAAGGTTCTACCAAGAAACCAGATGCTTCCAGATAGAAAATAATGAAAAAATGAAACATACATGGGACGTTTGAAGTATGTTAATTCATCCGTACCACCTAAAAAATCACCTTCAATAATGTCTTCTGCGATTCTAATATGGTATAATGAAGGGTTGTTTGTAATGATATTCATGTCGTGAAATGAATTTATGATTAATGGGATGAGCAATACTAGTAGTGCAAAGGCAAGTAGAAGGGTCAATATTTTTCTATTCGATACGTAGTATATCTTTTTTGAAAAAAACATCTTTCTATTTCACCCTGAGTGAGCATCTTGCTCTGAATATTGTTACGTTATTTTGTTCAAAAACTTTCTTGAAACACCTGCTATCTGAAGTGTAACCTATAGAATCTATGTTGAACGTTTCTTTTTCTTTTTGAGAAATAAGAATATATCCTATATTGTAATCATCCAGGTGTCTTTGAGCTTCGGTTTCTAATTTTGAAGTGTATATTGTCTCTACATCCTCTAGGCGTTTAGTGGTTTCATCCACCAATAAGAAGTTGGAATCAATTACATTCTTTCTTTTGGCAATGGTGGATATTAAATGACCGTTGTCAATTGACGCTAGAATTGTTGAGCCCTGAAAAGTATTTTCTTCAGCCCATTCAAGAGCCTCAATAATATCAATAGATGGTGTTTCTGCAACATCGGCTCTTGCAAAAGCTACAGATGGAACAAATGAGTTGATTAAGAACGATATGAAAAAGAATATTACAAATGCGGGACGTATTTTGGGCCATTTGAGTTTTCCAAGCCACTCGAAATAATCTAAGAAACCTTTGCTAAATAGAAGTGTCATTATTACTCCTAAGAATAGTAATCCTAACTCTAAGCTAATTAATTTGAAAAGTATTAAACAAAATGTCGAGAATGCGAAACTGATAAGCAAATAGATATTTCTGTTCTTCACCTTAAATATGTGTTCATAAATCGAGAATATACCATATACTAAAGGAATGTATCCCACTTTAGACATCACATCAAGTATGAACCATTTTATGGTTCCAATATTGAGAAGTTGTTGAGGGATGTTATGCCAGATAATGCCTGGTCCGTTGAATAAGAATGCTTTTTTGAATATTAAAAAATCTACCCACAGCATTACAAACAGCAAGAAAAGTATGGCTTCGATTTCTATCCGTTTCATATTTAGTTCTTCTAATTTAAGGAATAGAAGGTAAATAACTAAACCTGAGGCGATTAACAAAGCAGATGCGTGTATTAGTGGAAGAATAAATGCTAAAGCAATAAACAAGTAGAGATACTTTTTCTGTGGAAGTTTCATAAAGCAATATACGGTTAAAAATGCTAAAGGAATGAGTAATGAATAAACGGAAATGCTATTTATTGTAAAGCCCATGAAGATAGGAATAAATCCTGAGATGGCTGCGGTAAAGTTCGCAGATGTGTATTTCTCAGTCATCTTGTACGCGACCAAATATGCTACAAAGATTAACAGTGATGCAAATATGTTAGGAATAACTTTACAAACTATTGATATTGGTAAGAATAGATTGAAGAATGCTAAAATGTAATGAAACATTGGAGGAAAAATATAGTACCTTCCACCATAACTTAATGGATCATCAAATTGTGGAACACCATGTTCGGTTATATGCTCTATCTGTCTAAGATTAAAATATGCAGAGTCGCCCGTAAAGTCGGGTGTGTTGAACGCAAAGAATAATCTTACACCTAAAGTAATTGCAAAAATTAGCAGCAAAAGCCACATGTTTTTGTTCCATCGCATTGAATTATAACCTTATTTCTTTGTTTATATTACTTTAGATATGGTTTATAAGTATTTATAAATGGTGTGGATGATATGTTTTATATAGTCGATATTGATTGTTTGAGGTATATGGAAGACAGAATTAGTTCGGGTTCGGATGTGATTGATGAACTTCTCAAAGGTGGATATGAGAATGACATAGTTACAACAATTTATGGACCGGCAGGTTCTGGTAAAACTAATCTTTGCATGATTAGTGCAGTTGCTTTTGCGGCTTCAGGTAAACGAGTAATATATGTTGATACTGAAGGTGGTTTTTCTATTGCAAGATTGAAGCAATTAAGTTCAGAACCAGATGATATCTTGAAAAATATTGTTTTCTTGAAGCCAATCAATTTTGATGAACAAAGAACTGCAT
>Ga0233431_1002334_pt1 | contig 26952 bp, 24 predicted proteins | sample SI_118_April2016_FD_179867 | JGI IMG/M metagenome (GOLD analysis project Ga0233431, IMG submission 179867) | Seawater microbial communities from Saanich Inlet, British Columbia, Canada - SI_118_April2016_200_MG | ecosystem: Environmental > Aquatic > Marine > Inlet | place: Canada: British...
GTCTCTGGACTCTCAAAAACCACATGCTGATGTGTTCAAACATACCTCTCTTAAAACATTTGTTTTGTTCGACTCAGTTTAGGCCTAACTGGAAGAAAGACAGTTTCTCTACTCCCTTTGGGCAGATAGTGACTTCTGGCTGGGTGGGAGGTACCTCCCTACTTATATCTAGGGATGTCTATCAAAAAGTTGGGGGTCTGGATGAAAATATATTTATGTATGGAGAAGATGTGGAGTACTGTTTGAGAGCCAAAAAAGCTGGCTTCCTCTGTGCAATAGATAAATCATCTCCAGTTACTCACTTGGGTTCGGCTAGCTCTAGCTCTAGCAAAGCATTAATAGGTGAGATGCTAGGACTTCTCTATGTATTTAAAATTCACAAACCTAGTTGGCAACTGCCCTTTGTCTTTTGGCTACTTTCTGCAGGATGCTATTTAAGAATCATTCTATTTGGCTGGCTGGGACTAGATAAAGAAAAAGCAACAGCTTACAGGCAAGCTGTATCTAGCTTAAAAACCAAGTACAATAAGCTTACTGCAAAATAATTGATGAAAAAAAAATACCTATTTGCTCTAGCTGCATTTTTATTGGCGTTTATTCCCCTTTACCCAAAGATTCCTCTATTTAGTCCCATCGAACTATATATAGTTAGAGTGCGACTTGAAGATATTTTTATACTTCTAGCAGCAGTTTGGTGGATATATCTTGTCTGGAAAAAAAAGGCTAGATGGCGTTCGCCTCTGGCTTATGGCATTGCCGCATACGTTGGGGTGGGGGTGCTATCCACTCTATCTGCCCTGATTGTAACTCAAACTGTGCCCTTTGTTTTTCTACATGTGGCTAAAACTCTGCTTCATCTCTTTAGATATGCTGAGTACTTTTCTTTGTTTTTCATAATGTACGCCACAGTCACTTCCATGAAAAAAGCCAAGTGGTTGGTGGGTCTATTAAGCTTCACCATCCTGGCAATTGCTATCTATGGTTACGGTCAGAAATTCTATTACTGGCCAGTCTACTCCACTATGAATAGAGAGTTTAGCAAAGGTGTCCGGCTGTACCTTAACGAACACGCCAGAGTTCAATCTACTTTTGCTGGTCATTACGATCTAGCTGCTTTTTTAGTCATCTCCTTACCGCTTATTCTGGCAATGGGTTTGGGTGAGAAAAAACGAAGTCGCCGCTTACTTCACATGTCTGCTTTTCTGGCTGGAACTTGGCTTTTGGTTGTCTCTGCCGCTCGGACTCCTTTTGCGGCTTATGTGGTTGCGGTTTTTATCACTCTACTATGGCTGGGTTGGTTGCGACCCAAATGGAAAGATAAGTTGTTTTTCTGGCTGGGTCGGGGTCTGGCTATCTACGGATTCTTATTTCTGATTATTTACTATTTTGGTAATGAGCTACTAGATAGATTAAGTTTTGTAGTTAGCAATGAACAAACTGGTTTCAAGATAGATATCAAACACGAGGTAGACAAACTAGCTGTGTTGGTCAAACTTCCCAATGATAAAGAACTTTATCAACTTCTACCTAAATCACACCCTCCTACAGATGCCATTCCTGCCAAAGATCTAGCTGCCCAAACTGGAGCAGATGCAGTGGCTAGCTTGGCAGATCAGCCTCCCAGTATCTACAAATCTCCCACTCCCACACCAACAAACCCTCCAGCTACTGCCAGTGCCTACAGACCAAAAGATGTGTTTGTAGATGTGCCAGAACAGATTTACGAAGAAAAAACTATCCTGGCAGATGGCACTATCCAGAGAAGAACAATTCATAAACCTAGGACCTACTCGACCTGCGCACTAGAAAGAGAACTTTCTCTGTGCATTAGGCTTGAATCTCTCTGGCCATGGGCTCTAGATGGTTTCTACACCAATCCCATCTTGGGGGTAGGCTACGCTACATTGAATAAACAGTTTATCGATGAGTTCACCATTGCAGAAAGTACAGACAATAATTTCTTGAGGACACTGGGCGAAACTGGCTTGGCCGGTTTCATTACCTTTTACGGCACAATTTTGTCTGCAGTTTGGCTGATGTTTAAAAACCGCCACACCAGGAGCCAGTTTCGCCAAAGTTTCTATATTGGTCTGACTGCCGGCATCATTGGTTTGTTTGTTAATGCCATGTATATAGATGTTTTTGTGGCCTCAAAAGTTGCTCTGACTTTCTGGGCTCTCATGGGAATCGCCGCTAGCTTGCTGTATATAGATATGAAACCCAAAACAAAATAAACCCATGCTAAAGTTTTTTTCAAAACACCATCAGCTACTATTAATTTTATTAATAGCTTTATGCCTCCGACTCTACAGAATAAATAATCCTGTTCTGGATTGGCACAGTTTTAGACAAGCAGACACTGCCTCTGTGACTCGTGAGTATGTCAAACATGGCATTAACTTACTTGAACCCAAGTACCACGATCTGTCCAACATCCAGTCTGGTCAAGACAACTTAATTGGCTACAGAATGGTAGAGTTTCCCATTCTTAATGCCTTGACAGCTATTATTATTAAAGCTCTACCTAGAGTTAGTGAAGCATTACTAGGTCGCTTAGTCTCGGTTATTTTTTCTCTAATTGCTCTAGCTGCTTTCTACAGTCTTATTAAAAATGTCCTGGGTAAAAAAATTGCCCTCTGGTCTACCACTATCATGGCAGTCATGCCTTACTCTATTTTTTATTCTAGAGTTATCTTGCCAGAACCAGCTATGTTGGCTGGAATCCTAACCTCACTCTGGGCGTTTAACAGATGGCTCAAGACCAATCGCTTTACAGACTATCTAACTTCACTTCTAACTTTAGCTATAGCTCTGCTTCTTAAGCCTTACGTCATCTTTATAGCACCGCTTTATCTAACTTTGGGCATAATTCAAAAAGGCAAGAAGTTTTTTAAGTCGCCCCTTATCTACATCTACCCTCTACTAGCTCTGGCACCTCTTTATGCTTGGCGAGACTGGATCACCAACTATCCGGCCGGTATACCAGCCAATGATTGGCTATTTAACAGTGATGGCATTCGTCTGCGTCCAGCTTGGTTTAGATGGCTGTTCTGGGAACGTCTGACCAAGTTATGGCTAGGTTTTGGGGGACTAGTGCTGATGTTTGGCTCACTTATGAAGCCATTCAAGATTAAACAAATCTCTATTTTGGCTTCATGGTGGGCGGGTTGTTTTGCCTACATGATCATCTTTGCTACTGGCAATGTCCGGCATGACTACTATCAAGTTCTACTCATCCCCGTTGTTTCTTTAACACTGGGTCTAGGTATCATCAAGCTTCAAATCTGGTTAAACAAGAGACTGGGTAAAAGCATTGCCAAGATACTAATCAGAGTTTGTATAGCTGTCTCGTTTGTCCTTGCCTGGAATCAAGTTCACGGCTTTTTCAACGTCAATCACTGGGAGTACCAAAAAGCTGGTCTGGCAGTAGACAAACTCACTCCACCAGATGCCCTAGTTATTGCTCCAGCCATGGGAGACACTCAATTTCTGTTCCAGACCAATCGTCGAGGTTGGCCAATAGGCTTTGAGATTGAAGAAAAAATCAAACTGGGAGCCACCCACTACATCAACACTGCTCAAGACGATGAAACTACCATGCTAGAATCTAAATTTAATATTATTAAGAAAACACCAGACTATGTGCTGATAGATCTAACTTCACCCAAAAAATGAAAATCTTAATGCTCACCCCCTATCTACCTTACCCCTTACTTTCTGGTGGGCAGATAAGAACCTACAACTTACTCAAACAGCTAAGTAAAAAACATGAGGTGACTCTTTTCTCTCTGATCAAAGATAGATCGGAAGAAAAATATGTCACCCAACTGGCAGAATTTTGTAGCGAAGTCAGAGTTTTTAAAAGATCTACTCATCCCTTCACTTTTAAAAATATATTTAGAACTGCCATCTCCAAGTATCCATTTCTAGTCATCAGAAATCATGTGCCTGTCATGACTAGTGTCATCGAAGAGTACTTAACAACCAAACAGTTTGACCTTATTCATGCAGAAACTTTTTACATGATGCCTCATCTACCCAAAACCAAGGTGCCTGTTTTATTGGTCGAACAAACCATCGAGTACTTAGGTTACGAAAGCTTTACCAATAAAGTCTGGCCCATTATCAGACCCTTACTTAATTTTGATATTAGAAAGATACGACACTGGGAGCATCACTACTGGAATGATTGTCAGAAATTAATTGTCATGAGCACAGACGACAAACAACTAGTGGCACCATTGGTCAAAGATCCCAACAAAATTGAAGTGGTAGCCAATGGAGTAGACACAAAATGGTTTGACGAGTATCAAGAGCAACTAAGCCCAAACCCGACTGTGTTGTTTGTGGGTACTTTTAAGTGGTTGCCCAACAAAGAAGCAGTCAATTTCTTGGTGTCACATGTCTGGCCACTCATCCTTAAAAAACTTCCTCAAGCCAAACTGCAAATTGTGGGTAATGCTCCTACAAAAGAAATCTTAAACTTAGCCAAAAAAGACAAAAGTATCACTGTAGAGGGTGGAATACCAGATATCAGATCTGCTTTTAATTCGTCCCATGTGCTAATAGCCCCAGTCTTTAGCGGCAAAGGCACTAGGTATAAAGTCTTGGAGGCTCTAGCTTCTGGCACAGCAGTCGTGGCCACTCCAACTGCAGTGGAAGGTCTTAAAGTTAAAGATGGGGTGCACGTGATGATTGGCTCTACTGCCCAGGAACTAGCCCAACATACTTTAAGTTTGCTCAAACAACCCACCAAGCAAAAACGTCTGGCCCAGAACGGCAAAGAGTTTGTCAAAAAATTCTACGACTGGTCGCTAATATCTAGGGAACTTGATAATATTTATCAAACCATGGGACAAGCTTCTGTATGAAAAAAATTAAACTAGAAATAATTATTGTCACCTACAACAGCCAGTTTTGGCTTAAGAAAACTCTATCTACTCTCAAGCAAGAATACCTAAATCACACTAAATTCACAATAAAAATAACCGTAGTGGATAACGCCAGTAAAGACGAAACACCCCAGATGATGAAGAAAGAGTTTGACTGGGCGTCTTACCACCAACTTGATTCAAACACAGGCTACTCTGTAGCCAACAACTTTGCTCTTAAACGATCTACCGCAGAGTATGTAATGCTTTTAAACTCTGATATCGAGTTCACTCACAACTCAAATTTAGATATTTTGCTCAAATACTTAGACAAAAATAAAGAGGTGGCTGTTGTGACTCCTCGCATCGAGTTTACAGACGGTAAAATCGATCCAGCTTGTCATAGGGGAGAGCCAACACCTTGGGCTTCTTTTTGCTACTTCACCAAACTAGAAGATTTATTCCCTCAGTCAACACTCTTTGCAGGCTATCATCAGTGGTACTTACCTCTTCACAAAATCCATCAGGTTGAAGCCTGTTCTGGAGCCGGTATGATCGTACGAAAATCTGCTATAGATAGAGTTGGCATACTAGACGAACAGTTTTTCATGTACGCAGAAGACCTAGATTGGTGTCGTCGTTTTAGACAAGCAGGGTACAAAATTGTCTTCAATCCAGAGGTGAGATTAATACATCACAAGTATAAATCTGGCATCAAAAGCTCTTCTCAAAACATCGCTCGCCAGACAAAGCATCACTTCTATACCACTATGTTACAATACTACGACAAACATTATCGCAAGCCGTTTCCCTCTCTTGTGAGACTCATCTTGCGCGTATTTATTTTTATTAAAAAAGGGGCATTATGACCAGCAACCAATTTAAAGTGAATTATTTAATGATGAAGAGCATTAAGGAAGTTTTAGCTTCTTTACTTTTGTTCCTAGCAGCACTTTTCTTAACTGCTATCGCTCCTTCACTCTTGTTACGTTACGTTTACGCTGGTCAACAACTTTTGGCAGAACCCAAATTGCTCGAGTACATTCCTTTAGGTAGTTTTGTTATAGCTATCCTATTCTTTATATACACTCTTGTAGGATGTTTTATCAGATCTAGAAAAATTAAACAACTTATGAGCAATCTAGAACTAATGGGAGATGTAGATGTAAGTACCCAACTCACAGAAAAAGAAATTGCAGAGCTTGAATCTATCGTGGATGATGCTATAGCCCAGAAAAAGCCAGCTAAAAAATCCACACGTAAAGTCGCTAGAAAAACTGCTACAAAAACGACTAAATCAACTCGTCGTAAAACTAAAAAGTCTTAAGACACTTAAGTTTTAACAAAGAAATAATATATGCGAATTGGCATTGACTGCCGGTTAGCGGGCAGACAGCACGCTGGCATAGGACGCTACACAGCCGAGCTGGTGAGGTATTTAGTCAATAATCAAGCAGGCTTTAAACCCAAATCACCCCATACATTTGTCTTGACCGTAGCCAGTAAAGCTCAGGCCCAAGAACTATTTTTAAAACCTCCAAATTTTGTAGAGTGGGCGATTGCTCCAGTTCGACACTACTCGCTTAAAGAACAACTAGTTATGCCTCGAGTTTTTGCCAGGCAAAAACTCGATCTACTTCATGTACCTCACTTTAACTTGCCCTTACTCTATAGAGGCAAAGTAATAGTGACTATTCACGATCTTTTATGGCACCATCAGATAGGAGGCAGAGCTACTACCTTACCCGTCTGGCAATATTGGTTAAAATATGGATTTTACAGACTGATAGTGGCTAGAACAGTTGCTAGAGCAAGATCTATTATTGTTCCATCAAGGCAAGTAGCTGGGGAAGTAAAACGATACTATCCTCCCACAGAAGGTAAAATTAAAGTCATTCCAGAGGGTGTATCAATAGTTACCAAAAACCAAAAGTCGCCTCGAACCAAACCACCCCACGACTATCTTCTATACGTGGGCTCTCTATACCCTCACAAAAATATCAAGCTGGTACTACAAGCCCTTCAACTAAACCCCAAACTTAAGTTAGTCATTGTCACCGCTAGATCTGCATTTTCAAAGGACATTCAAGAACAGATAGGACAGCTCAAGATTAAGACTCAAGTTAAGTTTTACTTCCATCTGCCTGATAGAAAACTAGCATATCTTTATAGTCATGCAGTAGCTTTAATTCAACCATCCTTGTCCGAAGGTTTTGGCCTAACAGGTCTGGAAGCTATGGCTTGCTCTACACCTGTTCTGGCATCAAACATCCCTATTTTTAGAGAAGTATACGATCAGGCGGCCATCTTTTTTGACCCCTATCATCCCAAATCTTTGCTGGATGCTATTAAATCTTTGCCTACCAAGCGTCAGAGTCTGGTTAAGCAGGGTTTAACAAGATCTACACAGTTTTCTTGGAAAAAGATGGCCGCCCAGATCTTCAAGCTATATCAAGCAGCTAGCTAATAGTCTAATATATGCCAAAATCTGCTACCTCCTCTTCACCCAGAGTAGCTATTGTCTATGACAGAGCCAATACCAGATACGGTGGAGCAGAGTATCTACTGGAAGTTTTAGCTCAAGCTTTTCCTGGGGCAGATCTATTAACCAGCGTTAGTCACCCACAAGCTAGTTGGCAAAAACATTTTAATCAAGTTAAAACTAGTTTCTTACAAAGAATACCATTTGCCAAAACCCATCATCAGTGGTTCTTACCTTTGATGCCTCTAGCTTTTGAATCACTAGATGTAGATGAGTATGAGGTAATTATCTCGGTTTCTAGCGCAGAAGCCAAAGGAGTCATCACCAAACCCCATCAGCTTCATATCTGCTATCTACTCACACCTCCCAGATATCTATACAGACTAGACAAAACATATCTTCAAACTCACTCTTGGCTTAACTGGCCAATTCTTAAACAACTCTCTCAACTTTTTCTTACTTGTCTTAGGTGGTGGGATGAAACAGCTAGCTTAAGACCAGACGTAATTGTCACTCTTTCTCAAACAGTAGAGAAGAGAATAAAAAACACCTACCACAGACAGGTTAAATCCATTATTCACCCGCCTTTAAAACCTCTCAAACCCAACAAACAACTAAGTGACAGTTTTTCAAAACTGCCCTCATATTTTCTATCCGTTTCTAGACTTGTGTCATACAAAAGACTAGATCTGGTTATTAAATCCATACTAGCTTCAAACAAAAAACTCATCATTGTGGGAACTGGCTTGGAGCTTAACAACCTTCAACAATTGGCTGGAAGTAGTGGCTGGACCAGACCGGTTAATATGAACCTCAAAACCGCCATAGACTACATCTCCTCTCAAAAACCGGCAATTAGTTTCTTGGGCTCTGTACCAGAATCCAGTCTGGCTAGTCTTTACCAACACTGTCAAGCCGTCATATCGCCAGGTATCGAAGATTTTGGTCTTGTACCACTGGAAGCAGCTAGTTTTGGCAAACCCAGCCTTATCCATACCCAAAGCGGAGTAGGGGAAGTTTTAAAGCCAGACATGGCTGTGCAGATCAAAAAACAAAACGTTGCGGCTGTGACTCAAGGCATCAGACAACTTGAGCAAAAAAAGTTTGACGCAACCAAGCTTAAATCACTCTCCAAACAATTCTCTCCTAAAACTTTTGGTCTACGTATGATAAAACTGGTGTATGATGAACTCTCTTAACATCAAAGGACGTGTTTACAACAAGAAGGGCATATGATTAATAATTCACACATCTATGGATTAATATTGGCTGGAGGAGGAGGTACCAGGCTCTGGCCCAAATCTCGAAAAAAAACCCCCAAACAATTTCTTAAACTGATGGGTGAAGAGACAATGTTTCAGATCACTCTCAAAAGATTCACCAACTTCATTCCTATAGAGAAAATCATTGTAGTCACTACCAAACGCTATGCTGGTGATATTGCCAAACAAGCACCAGATCTACCTAAAGCCAACATTCTGCTTGAACCAGATAAAAGAGACACTGCTTTAGCTATGTTAACCGGCACTCTTTTTGCCATGAGTCTTGACCCCAAAGCCATCTTAATCAACACAGCGGCAGATCATATTGTGAGTAACCAAGCAGAGTTTTCAAAAACCATGAAATCTGCTGCCAAAGTAGCTGGAGACTACAAACACCTTGTCTCGGTTGGTATCACTCCCACCAATCCATCAACTGCTTTTGGCTATATCAAAATTGGACGAGAGCTGGGGAATATTGGTGAAGGAGTAAATGTCTATAAAGTAACCAACTTTACAGAAAAACCAGATAAAAAGACCGCTCAGAAATTTATTGCCACCGGCAAATACTTCTGGAATGCCAACAACTACGTCTGGTCTGCTCAAGCCCTACAGACCGCTTTTAAAATTCATATGCCCAAGATGTATGAACAAACCAAAGGCCTGACCAAGCTCAAGCCAACCCAGTTTAAAGCAGCTCTACCTGGTATTTATGAACAGGCAGAAACTATCTCCATAGATTACGCCATCTCGGAAAAATCTACCAACCTCCTCCTCATTCCCGGCAACTTTGGCTGGAATGATATCGGTGAATGGCAAGTGGTCTATGACCTAGGCAAAAAAGACAAGCAGGGCAACGTCTTGCTGGGTAATGGTCAATCTAGAACCAAGGATATATTAAATATTGAGTCTGCCAACAACCTGGTCCACACCAATAACCGCCTGGTTGCTTTGTTGGGTATCAACGACATGATTGTGGTAGATACAGATGAGATCCTTTTAATAGCTCCCAAGTCCAAAAGCCAAGACGTCAAAAAGATCGTCGAAAAGCTCAAGAAGGACAAGGTAGAGGATTATCTATAGCATTATGTCCAATATGAATTTAATTACTTCTGATATTAAAAAACTGATTGAGCGTCAGCCAATTGCAATTTCTACTGTCATGAAAGAAGGTACTCCCAATGTAATTGGAGTAGCTTTTGTCAAAGTTGAAGATAACCAACTGATAGTAACTGATAACTACATGAATCAAACCATAATAGATGTTGAAAATAATCCTAGAGTAGCTATTGTTGTCTGGAATAAAGATCTAGAGGGATATAAATTACTAGGCAAAGCCACCTACTTTAACTCTGGCGAATGGCTAGATTATGTGAAAAATATTCCAGAAAACAAAGATATGCCAGCCAAAGGTGCTTTGGTAATTTCTATAGATAAAGTTATTCAAACTGCATAAGTATATTGCATTTTTTTCTTTCTGATTGATATTTTCTGATTATTTTTTACTGATACTAATTTTATTACTGATTTCTGATTTTTCACTTCTACTTGTCATTCTCCCCCTCCGCCGGCTGGCGGATGGCGGAGGCGGGGGGGGAATCCAGGATTAACACACCTCTTGTGTCATTCTCAATCTCGATGAAATCGAGTTGGGAATCCAGGATTAAAATTGACAAGCCTGACTGGATTCCCGCTTTTCGCTATGCTCAAGCGAGAATGACGGAGAAATTTAGTTTCTCACTTCACTCCATACCTATTTCAGATATAATTACCCCAGATGAATTACGATCAATCAAAAAGAATTTTAGATTTAGTGGTAGCTTTCTTGCTTATTATTTTGTTCTTACCCATCTGGATTGTGGTACCTATAGCCATTTTTATTGATTCTGGTCGACCCATCTTTTTTCGCCACGTTCGAGTAGGGGAAAAAGGACATCCCTTTACCCTGTTCAAGTTTAGATCTATGGTGCCAGACGCAGATGATATTTTGCACAAACATGATGCCAAACTTTTGGAAGAGTTTAAGAATGCCGACTGGAAATTACAAAACGATCCTAGAATTACCAATCTGGGCAAGAAATTAAGATCATTGACTATAGATGAATTCCCCCAACTCTATAATGTGATTAAGGGAGAGATGAGTATGGTAGGGCCCAGAGCTTACGTTAAAAAAGAGCTTCAGGATCAAGCCAGACGCTATCCAGAAACTAAAGAGTACATCAAGCAAATTTTATTGGTTAAACCAGGTATCACTGGACCCTGGCAGACTAGTGGTAGAAACGAGATTCCTTTTACTCAGAGAGCTCAGATGGACGCTAGGTATGCCAAGACAAAAAGCATTTTCGAGGATATACGCATTCTCCTCATGACGCCCAAAGCCATGTTGAGCAAGTGGTAATATCTTCATTGAATTTTTGATATACTGATGTTTATGAAAATAAAGTTACCAAGTTGGATCAGCCAAAAAAAAATTAAATCTTCAACTAATGATATTGAAAATTTAAATAAAACCGGCGACTTTACCCAAGCCCTATCTGGCAAACCTTTAGATCCTAAAACCAAAGTTAAAATAACTACCAAGCCCAAAAAGAGTTTATCTCCCAAAGCCAAAAAGATTCTTATTGGAGTAGGTAGCTTCTTACTCTTACTTCTTACTATCTTGGTTGTCTTGGGTTTTCACTCTTACTCCAAAGTCATGGCTATCAAAGGTATTGCAGATCAAGCCCAGCAAACAGGCGGAGAAGCATACTTGGCTTTCAAAGATCAAAATTTGCCAGTTGTATCAGAGAAGCTCCAAGTGCTGGATGGTCAACTTGTCCAGATAGAAGAGCAGTATGCTGGCCTTAATTTCTGGAAGTTTGTACCCATTGCCAGCACTTACTACAACGATGGTCAAAATGGACTCAAGGCCGCTAGATCTGGAATGGAGGCCGCCAAATTATCTATCAACTCCATCACTCCCTATGCAGATGTCTTAGGTTTTGCCGGCGAAGGTACTTTTACCGGGGGCACTGCAGAAAATAGACTCAAGCTAATTATCGAAACCTTAACCAAGGTCATGCCAGAATTTGACGCTATCACTACTCATGTGGATGAGCTGGATAAATCCCTTTCACTCATAGACGCTGGCAGATACCCAGAATCTATCAGAGGTCAAGAAGTTAGAAAATATGTCACCATGTCTCAAGATATGAGTAAGGGAGCCAAGTCTGCCTTAACAGAGTTTCGCCCTGTTCTAGAACAGCTACCCAGCTTAATGGGTAGTGGGGGAGAGCGTAGAAAATATCTCATCCTACTTCAGAACGATAACGAGATCAGAGCCACCGGTGGTTTCTTAACTGCTTACGCTACTGTGTTTGTAGAAGATGGAGTAGTTACCCCAGAAAAGTCCGACGACATCTACGAGCTAGATAAAAAGTTCTATCCCAAACCTCCTATTCCAGAGGAGCTGGGTCGCTACCTGACATCAGAAACCAAATGGAACTTGCGAGATATGAACATCTCTCCAGACTTCCAGGCCTCGATGGATCTGTTCTTGGAAAATTATAAAAAAGTTCGAGGTGAACCCCAGGATATTGACGGCATCATTGCTATAGATACAGAATTTGTAACCAACTTGATGGATGTCTTGGGTCCCCTAGATGTCCCTGGATACGGCACCTTCACTAGCGAAAACGACCCCCGTTGCGACTGCCCTCAAATTATCTACATCTTAAGCGAGATCATTACTCGTCCTACACCATATCTGCGTGAAGATCGTAAGGGTATTATTGGACCACTGATGAGATCTCTTTTAACCAAGGCTTACTCAGCTCCCAAAACAGTCTGGCCAGAGCTATTTAGTACTGGTTTTGAGCAGATGGCCCACCGTCATGTGCAGTTATATTTCCTAGATGAAGAGGACCAACAAGCAGCTATTGCCCTGGGTGGGTCTGGCATCATGCGTCCAGAAGAACAAGGAGATTTCCTAGCAATTATTGACAGCAACCTAGGAGGTGCTAAATCAAATCTCTTCATTAACTATGAAGTGACCAACACCTGCCTAACACCAGAAAATGGCAAGTTAGTTAAGTCCGTGGAAATTACATATAAGAATCCTCGCAAGGCAGACAACTGCAATCTAGAAGCTGGCAAACTATGCCTCAACTCCACTCTCAATGACTGGAACAGAATCTATGTCCCCAAAGGTGCAACTCTTATCAAGGCTCAGGGATATAGCGAAGAACCAAACACATATGAAGAAAATGGCTTCACCGTTTTTGACGGCTTCTTTAATCTAGAACCTCTAGGTACAGCCAAACTTAAACTAGAGTACGAGATTCCCTACGATGCCCAGGATTACCAGCTTAAAGTCTGGAAACAGGGTGGAGTAACTAGTTTTGACATGTTAGTAGATGTCAATGGAGGACAAGAGAAGTTAACAGTCATCAAAGATACCAGTTTTACCGCTCCATTTTAGATTGTCTTTTTAACCGTTTTAATTTATTTAATAAAATTTGAGGACCGTACGAATTAAACACTTTTTACTTAAATTAGCTCAAGGCATGGAGTTTAATTTGTCGAATGAGCTTATAAACATAAAATATTGTTTACTATGAAGCGAATGGGTCCCTAAATTTTGATTAAATAAATTAAGACACGTTATTCAATATGAAAACTCGTTCAACAAAAATACAGGCTATAGTGATTGGATATAAAAACCTGGGTGAGACAGACAGACTGGTGAGTTTGCTTTGCAAAGAACTGGGCCTTATCAAAGCCGTGGCCAAAGGAGTTCGTAAAGTTGGCTCAAGCCAGGTGGGCAATCTGGAGCCAGGTAATTTAATTAAGTCTCTCCTTATCTCTACCAAATCAATTCCCATCCTGACCCAGACCAAGCTGGTTTCAGATACCTCTGGCATTAGATCTGGCCTTAAAACTGTCAAGCAACTCCTACAGTTTCTTGAAATATTAAACTCCATTTTTGTGGAAGAAGAGCTAGACCGTGCCACCTACCTGTTAGTTCTCAAGATTAGAAACCATATTTTGCTCCAACATCCACAAAAGGTGACTGTAGATGCCCTGGCAGACCTTATTTCTCAACTGGGTTTCGACCGCCCCAACCTTAAAACCAAATCCCTAACCAAGTACGTGGAGGAGTTAACAGATAGGAAGCTTAAGAGCTATGAGTATTTAACTATCAATTAAATCTTATTATTTTATTTCTGATCTAACTTTCGTTTTTATCTAATCATCCAACTTGGACTCTTGATTTGAATACCAAGATATTAGTATTTTAGACAATACTGTTAATCTTTGTATTTCTTGTGGATTATTACCTAATAACGATGTAATTATCAAGGATAGTTTTTGATGCTCACCTTCATATGAATCAAAAGGCTCTATACTTCCTAGATCTTGCACAACTAGATAATATAGATATCTATTCAAAGCGTCCATCTGTGTACTTCTTGCTTCTGGAGATATATTTCTTGCCATATTTTCCTTGCTTCGCTGTAGCTCGTCAGAGCGCAAGTGAGCCTTGCTTCGCTGTAGCTCGTTGGAGCGGAGGCGAGCTTCATATTTCAAATCGCAATTGTACACTATTATTTCCTGCCATACTCTGGAATCACCATCCATAATAAGAGCTTAGAATGAGAGTTTGACTAATAATTAGGTCTTTTTAGTGTTTATTTGAATTCGTTAATTATGTACATATCACAGGCTTTCGCTATAGATAAGTGTAATGAGATGATAATATATATAAATAATGATCAAACATCCCCATGACGAGCGAGAAAAATTAGGAAGTAAAGTTCTTTTTATTCCAGAAAGGTATGGTGATAGAAAATCAGTTGCTCTACTTGATAGTTTTAGGGGCAGGGATGTCCAACATGAAGAACGTTTACTTAGGATGTTCCAAAAAGCTGGTTATTTTATAGAACGAAACGGCTCATTCTCCGGTAAGCAGGGAGAGCTAGCTTTTGGTCTCTATCACAAACTTGCGGGTGGATCACATAGAAAATTAGATGATGAAATTACAGAGTCTACCAATGTTCCACGTCCACATGAATTGTCTATAGATGAAGTAAGACAGTTAAACTTTCCAATTGTTGTCAAAGATCCTTATCAACATGGGGGTGAAAGAATATATTTATTAGAAAATGAAGAAGCATTGACTAGGTTCATTGCACGAGTCATGGTGGGACAAAGACTTTCAGATTTGTATGATGAGACCAATCAAGATGAAATAATTGAATCAATAATGAATGGAGTACGAACATGGAATTTTGATAGTGAATGGTTTTATTACAAAGATCTAAGGGAATTAGAACATTATCAGTTTCAAGAATATGTAGAAACACCAAGTGAATATCACACGTCATTCAGAGTATTAGTTGATGCATATGGCGAGGTATACTCTGGAGCAATAATAAGATCTCCCAAGAAAAAAGGGGAAGAAAGTATAGTTGAACCAAAATTATTATTGTCTACAGACCCTATTACAGAAATATCTTATTCTCAAAGAGAATATGATATTTTATTAAAACATCCCGATAGTCCTTTCTTCCTAAATTCACAAAAAATAGTTTCTAATGCAGCTCAAGGTGGTATTTCAATTGCACTGGGAGGTCAACCAGTGGTAAATGAGATTGACCAACAAGTTTTAATAGATCATGGCATTGATCCTTATAATCCAACAATTCCACAAATAATGGCCGATAGAGCTTCTTCAATTGGAAAAGCTGCTAGAGGTATGAATGCATATGTAGGAGTAGATTTTATTATGAATCAGAGCTTAGATCCATTGTTTCTTGAAGCTAATTTTGGCCCAGTATTAACACCAGATGAAATCGGCATTACAGTACAAGACGATCGCATAAAAAGTTCAGGATTCGAAACTTCACAGTACTGCGAATTAGCCTTAATAGCAAAAATAGCTTCAAAATAATGTTTTCTTACTGTTATTGAGTAAAAAAGTATATGTTTAGTTAATATTATTAATTAACCCTATTGGTTTTGAGTTCAAACTAACATGTTATACTTAACCACTATCAGACTTGATACAATATTCAGAATCAATGACTAATACTAATAACTCACCCGAATCCATCGCCTCCTTTGCCAAACGCCGGGGGTTTGTCTTTCCCTCCAGCGAGATCTATGGCGGATTCGCCTCTACCTATGACTATGGTCCTCTAGGAACACAAATACTTCGAAACATCAAAGAATCATGGTGGAACTGGTTTGTAGATAAAAGACTAGATGTACTAGGTATAGATGGAGCGGTTTTTTGCCATCCCAAGACTTGGGAAGCTAGTGGTCACGTGGAGTCTTTTTCGGACCCGCTGGTAGAAGATAAAGTTACCCATCAGAGATATCGGGCAGACCACCTCATAGAAGAGGCGCTAAAAATAGATACTGCCCAGCTCTCTTTTGACGAACTCCAGGCCTTAATAGAAAAACACGACCTTAAAAGCCCAGACGGTAACCCCTTAACCAAGCTTAAATCTTTTAATCTGCTCATGGAAGCTAAACTGGGTAGCACAGAACAGAACAAAACCACTGCCTACCTACGAGGAGAAACTTGCCAAAACATCTTTTTGCAGTACCTAAACGTCTTGAAGTCTCAAGGGAAAAACATTCCATTTGGTATTGCTCAGATTGGTAAAGCTTTTAGAAACGAAGTCACCACCAAAGATTTTATCTACAGAACCAGAGAGTTTACTTTGATGGAGATGGAGTTTTTCATAGATCCCAAAGAAGGTGAAAAATGGTACGAGTTTTGGCGAGAAGAAATGCTAACTTGGGTCACAGATGGCTTAGGTCTACCCAAAGACAAGTTTAGATTTAGACCAATTCCAGATGAAGAAAAATCTCACTACGCCAAGCTTCAAGCAGATTTTGAATTTCAATCTTCCAGTGGTAAATGGTTTGAGCTATCACCCCTCAATCACAGAGGTGACTGGGATCTATCCCGACACCAAGAGTACTCTGGACAAAATATGAGCTACACCAATCCACAAACTGGAGATAAATTTATCCCTAATGTGATAGAGATCTCGTTTGGATTAAATCGATTACTCTACACCTTGCTTGATAATGCCTTAACCCAAGAAGAAGACAGAACAGTTCTCAAACTATCACCCAAGATAGCTCCCTATCAAGTAGCGGTCTTTCCACTGGTTAAAAATAAGCCAGATCTAGTTGCCAAAGCCCAAGAGGTCAGAGAGTTGTTACTGGATTCCAAGATTAGAACTACCTGGGACCAAAGGGGTAATATAGGTAAACGCTATCTTTCTCAAGACGAGATTGGAACTCCCAGCTGTGTGACTGTAGACTATCAAACTTTAGAAGATAATACTGTCACAGTCCGTGACCGCGACACCAAGCAACAGGAGAGAATTGCAGTTGATCAACTTGTTTCTTATTTCCAAAAAATGTTAAAGTAAGCTAAATAAGGGGATTTATATATGAAAAAAATCATGATCATCATAGGTTTGGTTATTCTGGGCTTAACCGCCTTTTTTTTGGTCAAGAATAAAACTAAAACTGCAGATACTCCAGATCAAGTTCAAAAAAAGAGAATTAGTGAGCCTGTGAATATAATTCCTGTTAGCGAAAGACCTTATCTGTCTATTTCTCCTCTAGCCGATGGTCATAATGTCCAGATCACAGTTCACGCTCTAAATAAACCAGCCCGGTCTGCAGAGTACGAGCTAGAGTACCAAGCAGGTAGCCTCTTGCAAGGAGCTTTTGGCTCACTCCAGATGGATAATTTGCCAGATAGTACCAAAGTTCTGATGGGTAGCTGTAGTGCAGGCGGAGCCTGCACTTTCCATGAAGATGTTCAAGGCGGAAGTTTATTAGCTAGGTTTGATGAACCAGAGGCCTATGTAATTAAGTCCAACTGGAAGTACATTGACAACTCCAAGAGAGATGATCAAGCTAGCTCAAAAGACGCCAAGTTCCAGCTCACCGCTCCAAATTTATCTAAACAGCGCTTCATTATTGTCTACAACTCACCAGGGTTTCCAGAAGCACCTAAAGGAGAAGTCATCAGCGACATTTACTCTCTAGCTACTTCCGGTAACTTAACCGGAGAGGGGGAGTTAACCATGCGAGCCACCACAGAGGGTGAAAACCTCCAGATTGCTGGTTGGGATGGGGAAGAATGGACCTACTATGAGGGTAAGGTAGAGGGCAAGATGGTCACGGCGGAGGTGGATTTGGTGGAGCTGTATTTAGTGGTTAGTAAGTAGAATCTTCATGTCATCCTCGATCGACCCGCCAGTCGGCGGGGAGCATCGGGGATCCAGTCAGACTTGTCAATGTTAATCCTGGATTCCCGCCTTAACTTCGTTAAAGGCGAGAATGACAATCGTGGGTATGTCATCCTCGATTGAGCGTAGCGAACATCGGGGATCCAAGATCCAAGCAACTTATTAAATCAAAGCCACTCGCTAGATAAATCTCTCCAACTATAATTATTCTTCTCTATTAACTCCATCTTTCTATGTCTTTCATACTTTTTTAGCTGTTTTTCTCTGTCAATTGCAGCTGATGGATTGTCCCATTCTTCGTAATACACTAATCTATCTATTTTGTAATTTTGAGTAAATCCTTTAATTACTCTGCTTTTGTGCTCATGAACTCTTTTCTTAATATCGTTGGTTATCCCTATGTAGAGAGTTCCGTTTTTTTTGCTTGATAATATGTATACATAATAGGTTTTGGTCATAAGATAGTTTTCTTGTTAATCCTGGATCCCCCACCTGACGGTGGAGGATGACAAACATGACAGACAAGTATAACCAGCACTTCTTACAATAACTGTAATAATTCAGTCCAACAATTTGCTCAATTTAACTTGTAAATTTTTATAGGCTGTTGTCACTATGCTACTTTCGGGTCATGTTTGTCTTTACATTTAGTCGAGAGTTTGTCAAACTATCAATTATCGTGGCAAAAAGTGGTAAATAAGCTCATAACAATGTATATCGGCAAGTACTATCACAAGCTAGAAGAGAAGGGCAGAGTTTCACTGCCTAAATCCTTTCGCTCAAAAGACAAAGACTGGGTGGTGACCAGAGGTTTTGATGGCGGTCTGGCTGTCTATACCAAGACTAGGTTTGAGCAGATGCTACTCAAACTCCAAGATGTGTCATTTACCAAAAAGAAAAATAGGGATTTGACCCGCCTAATGACCAACGAAGCTGTAGAAGTTAAAACCGATGCCAGCGGTCGAGTGCAACTGCCAGAGTACTTGACCCAGCTGGCGGGTCTAAATAAAAACCTTGTGGTTGTAGGTAGCTACAACCACATCGAGATCTGGAATTTAGACCGCTACCACAGCTACGTTCAAAAACTCGAACCCAGCATAGAAGATATAGCAGAGACCTACCATGACCAAGAATAACAAACATCAACCAGTCATGCTTGAGACCGCTTTGGAACAACTCCAGGTTAAAGCTGGAGCTTGGTACGTAGACGCTACTCTAGGTTACGCCGGTCACACCACCGCCATGATAGAGGCTGGAGCTTCGGTGATTGGGTTTGACTGGGATAAAACTGCAGTTAGTTATGTACAAGAACACTTGGCAGATTACATAAATCAAGGTCGATTACATATCTTTAACGAATCATACAGCCAGATGTCTGATATGGTTAAAACTTTAGACCAAAATATTGTAGATAGGATCGATGGCATCCTGTTCGATCTTGGGACCTCTGTACCCCAACTCACATCTAGCGATCACGGCTTAAGCTTTGCTAGTGACGGCCCACTAGACATGCGGATGTCTCCAGATAAACAGGGCGTAACTGCTGCCGATCTACTCATCTTTATGACTCAAAAGGAATTAATTCAAGTCTTAAGGGAGTTTGGAGGAGAAACAGATGCAATCAAACTGTCCAAAGCCATCAAAGCCAGCCCAGAACCCATCAAGACTACTAGTCAATTAGTGGCCATTATTGAAAGCGTAAAACACAGAAAAGGTAAGCTCCACCCTGCTACCAAAGTTTTCCAAGCTTTAAGAATTGCAGTCAATAGTGAACTAGATCATTTCTCATCGGCTCTACCTCAAGCTCTTTCCTTACTAGACTCGGGTGGAAGAATTGTCACCATCGCTTTCCATGAGGGAGAAGACCGCATTGCCAAGCAAACCTTTAGAAAATGGCAAGACAAAAAAATTGGCTTAGCTCTAACCAAACATCCCCTTGCACCTAATCCCACAGAACTCGCAACCAACCCCAGAAGTAGAAGTGCCAAGTTAAGAACCTTTGAAAAATTATGAACAGCAAGTATTTACGCCACTACTATATGGTGCTTGGCTTAGTTTTGCTAGGTAAAGTCATATTCACTCTTTTTTGCGGGGGCAGTATGCTTTACGCCAGAACTCAAATTATTGGACTTAAACAACAGGAAGTGGAGCTTGAAAACAAACTGGTGGAGCTTGAAAAAGCCACTCACGAAAAGTACTCACTGCATTTACTGGCTACGTCTCCAGAACTTGAAGAGTACACTCCTATTACAAAACCCCTGGCTGTAACCAACATTCAGGCTTTAGCATTAAATAACCAGCAACCGCTTAACGACTAGTCATGAAAAAATCCAAATCCTTAACTAACCAAACTCAAGTTTGGCGAACTCGTAGCGTTATGATAGCTATATATTTTGGATTCTTGGGTATCTTGGTCCGTCTTTTTTACTGGCAAGTTATTCAAGCTGGAACTCTATCGGCCCAAGCCGATTCTCAATATCAGCGTCAAGTAAAACAAAGCGGAGCTAGAGGCAAAATATATTCCTCACAAGGCTATCTGATGGTAGGCAACAAGCCAACTTTTAGACTTTTTGCTCATCCACATTTAATTAGTGATAATCGCGAACAACTGGCAGAAGAACTGACAGACATCATTCTGGAAGACTGGCAGAAGTATCAAGAAGCTTCTAGTAGTGCCCAGCTAGATTTAGCTCAATCTCTTGGGTCTCAGATTGAAGAGCGTCTTCAAAAAGAGGTGCAGTGGGTGAGTTTAGCCACCAATTTAAGTGATAAAACCAAACAAAGTATCGAGAACTTAGGGAATTCCTACCTGGGGTTTGACCAATATCTAGTCAGAGATTATCCAGAAGCATCTCAAAGTGCTCACTTATTGGGGTTTGTAGGTAAAGACTCGGCTGGTCAAGACAGAGGATACTTTGGTCTTGAAGGATCTCTTGACCAAGAACTCAAACCCAGAAGTAGTGAGCAAACTATCTTAACTGACGCTTTTGGCCTCGAGCTATTTTCAAGTTCCACCGATATGGAACTAGATGGTAGAGATGTAGTGACCACCATCCGCAGAGATATTCAAAACTTAATTACTAAAGAGCTGGAAAAAGGAATTGAGCAGTACGGAGCTTCTGCAGGAGAGGTGATTGTGTTAGATCCCAAGACTGGCTCGATTTTAGGACTAGCTGCTTTGCCTAGCTACAATCCATCAGAATTTTTTGAAGCTCCACCAGAACAATACAAAAACCCCAGTCTCTCCAATCTCTACGAGCCTGGATCTACATTCAAAGTGCTAACTGTAGCGGCGGGTATAGATGCTGGTGCAGTCAAAGAGGACACTGTCTGTACCAACTGCGGTGGCCCCAGGCAGTACGGCAAGTACAGTATTAAAACTTGGAACGAAGAGTATCATCCGGACAGCACTATCACAGAGGGTTTAGTTAGATCCGACAACATCGCCATGATTTTTGTGGCAGAGGCACTCGGGGCAGATAAGTTTAAAGATTACTTGCACACATTTGGTATTGGTCAAAAAACTGGCTTGGATCTAGAGGAAGATGAAGATACATCTTTTCCGACTAAGTGGGGAGCTGTCGAGCTAGCTACCACTTCTTTTGGTCAAGGAATAACTTTGAACAGTCTGCAGTTGGTGAGAGCAATTAGCGCCATTGCCAATGGTGGACAGATGATGAAACCCAGAGTTATTCAAGAGGTGCGAGACCCTATTTCACATGAGGTGATCCAGATTGAACCTCAGGTTGCATCTACGCCCATCTCCAACCAAACTGCTCAAACAGTGACTCAAATGATGGTCAAAGCCGCTGCCCGAGGAGAAGAATTGTGGGGAAGTACTGGCGGACACTCTGTAGCTGGTAAAACAGGTACTGCTCAAGTAGCTGCAGAAGGTGGATATGATGAATCTGCCACAATTGCCACTTTCATCGCCTTTGCCCCTGCAGATGATCCTCAATTTGTGATGTTTGTAAAACTGGTTAATCCCAGCTTCTCTCAATGGGGGGCAGAAACTGCCGCTCCCCTCTGGCACAAGATTGCCTCCAAGCTCTACTATCTGCTTGAAGTACCTCCCACGGGGACAAGTCTTGAGGAATGATCTATAATAGACTCTAGCATATGCTTAAACTCTGGATCTATAAAATTAAACGCCCATATCATTTTATTAAAACTGGTTTGCTATCTGGTCTAGTTAGCCAGGTTAAGTATAATTTTCCCTACAAAAACTTAAATGTTCTGGCAGTCACAGGTACAGATGGAAAGACGACCACCACCAATTTACTTCATCACTTACTGACCACGGCTGGCATAAAAGCTGGTCTTATCTCTACTATCGGCGGACGAGTTGGAGATTCGGTTTCAAGCATTGGCTTGCACGTTACTTCTCCTTCACCTCTGGTTGTGGCTAAGTTTGCCAAACAACTTCACGACACAGGCATAACTCATTTAGTCCTGGAGGTAACTTCTCATGGTTATTATCAATACAGAACTTGGGGTATTAACCCTCAAGTGCTGGGCATCACCAATCTGTCTCACGAACATCTGGATTATCACGTAACTATGGATGAGTATGCTAAAGCTAAAGCTGGTTTGGCTAGCAAGGCAAAACAAGTGATTATGGGTCAAGCTTCTCTGGGATTTGAAAAGATATCTAAACTGATTGCTCCCAACAAGCTCCTCACGTTTGGAGCCACCCAATATGGCTCTTCTAGACTAGAGAGTGCTATTAAAACTAGATTTAAGGCCAAGTACAACCAGGCTAACGCTCAACTGGCTATCCAGATGGCCAAACAACTAGGCCTGACAGATAAGATTTTGGTGAAAGGTATTGAGTCTTTTCCTGGGGTAGAAGGCAGGATAGAAGAAATCAAAACCACCCTACCTTTCAAAGTTTTTGTAGATTTCGCTCATACTCCCAATGCCATCAAGTCTGTCCTGTCTGCCTTAAAATTTGAACTACAGAATCAACGCAAGTCTGGAAAACTAATTGCAGTCTACGGAGCAACTGGTTTACGCGATCCCTCCAAAAGACCTAGCATGGGAAGACTGGGGACAGATATAGCAGATCTAGTTGTGTTAACAGCAGACGATACTAGAACAGAGAACATCTGGTCGATTATTAGGCAGATGAAAGAAGGGCTAACAAAAAATCACAACAAGGTCGTTTCTATTGCCAGTAGATCCAAGGCTATTTCATTTGCCCTTGCTCAAGCCAAAGCAGGAGACATTGTTGCCGTCTTGGGCCAAGGTCATGAAAAAACATTACTCATAGGCACCACAGAACACCCCTGGAGTGATCAAGAAGCCATCCGTAAAATCTTGACTAAGCTAGAAACATCATGATCACAGCCAAATCCGCCTATCTAGTTGGTATCAAGGGAGTAGGCATGGCTTCACTGGCCGAGTGCTTGCTGGATGCTGGTCTAGAAGTTCAAGGCTCGGACGTAGCCGACGAATTTGTAACAGATAAGAGACTAGGGGAGTTAAAAATTAAGATTGATGTTGGTTTTGACGCTGCATTACCTTCAGACATAGATATGATTGTCTTTACTGGAGCTCACCAAGCTAAACAGAATCCACAAGTCAAACAAGCAATGGAGCGGGGAATTACCACTCTTTGTCACGCAGAGGCTTTGGCCCAGCTATTTAATGATCAAGCTGGCATTGCAGTTTGTGGAGTAGGGGGAAAATCTAGCGTAAGTGCCATGTTGGCTTTTGTACTGGATAAGCTTGATGTTCCTCTTTCTTACTCTGTTGGAGTGGGTAAGATACTGGGACTGGATAAAATAGGTAGCTATAATAAAAATGCCAACTGGTTTGTAGCCGAAGCAGATGAGTACGCTGCCAATCCTCACGAAACTCAACGGGGCAAAAAACTTATTCCTCGCTTTTCCTATCTTAAGCCCCAAGTTATTATCTGCACCAACCTCAAGTACGACCATCCAGATGTCTACCAAGATTTTGAAGTAACAAAACAAGTTTTTAAACAATTTTTCTTGAACCTTAAACAAGACGGGGTTTTAATTGTCAACGCAGATAACCCAGAATTAATAGAACTGGCCCAGACTGTTATAACAGACAGACCAGATATATCTCTGGTCACCTTTGGAGAAGAAGGATCTGCAGACTTTAGATTGGATGATTACCACACCAAAGATTACCAAACTTCATCTCAAGTTCTCTTTGCTGGAAAAAAACATCAATTAAACCTAGCAGTTCCTGGAAAATTTAATGTATCCAATGCACTGTCTGCAGTTACCTGTCTAGTTACTCTAGACTTACCTGCCTCAGATATCCTTACAGCTGTGTCTCAGTTTAAGTCTACTCAGAGAAGATTTGAGCTGGTAGGTCAAGATAATGGAGTTACGCTGTTTGATGACTACGCTCATCACCCTCACGAAATTAAAGCTATTTTCCAAACTCTAATAGAACAAACTCCTCCAGAAAATATTGTAGTGGCATTCCAACCTCACACTTTTTCAAGAACTAGAGAACTATTTGATGAATTTGTAGAAGTCTTGAGTGAGATCCCCAGACTGGTCTTAATGGATATATTTCCTTCGGCTAGAGAAGCCTATGACGATCAAACTACATCTGGTAAATTGCTTGAAGCAGTAAAAGTTGTTTCTCCAAGTCACAGCCTATCATTGGTTAAAGATAGGCAAGAACTATATAATTACTACCAAGCCAATCTTAAACCAAGAGATGTCTTTATCACCTTAGGTGCCGGGGATATTTATGGGGTTTTTGAACTTATAGGGCAAGAGAATAACCATGTCAAATAATAATTTACTTGACAAACTTCAAACTGCTCTACCCAATATTTCATTTGAGGCAGAACTGCCACTAGCTCCTTTCACTACAGTCAAGATCGGGGGACCAGCAGAGGTTTTTTGTAGGGTGAAATCTCAAACAGATCTTATCAATCTCCTTAAGTTTGTGATATCGGAACAAATTCCATATATGATGCTTGGCTCTGGCTCCAACACTCTTATTTCGGACAAGGGCATAAGGGGTCTAGTTATTAAAAATGAAGTCACAGGGTTTGAAATAAAAGACCAATTACCGGCCCAACCAATGCCAAACTTAGGTCTAACTAGATGGCAATCAACCGCATCATTGGATTCCTCACCTTCTACCTCTCTGGACAATCTAGAACGTATTCGGGTAGAAATAGAGGCCGGTACAGTCTTGGGACTGGCAATTAACAAACTATTAAACCAAGGTGTGACTGGATTAGAGTGGTTTGTGCGTATTCCGGGCACTATTGGTGGAGCAGTGGTCAATAATGTTCATGGGGGCAATTACTATTTTGGACAGTTTATAGAATCTGTCAAAGTCATTGATAAACAGGGAAAACTTAAAGAGCTAACCGCCCAAGAACTAGAGTTTGATTACGACTACTCCAGGTTTCATAAGAGTGGGGAGATTATAATTTCTGTTAACCTGTTACTTTTTAATGGCAATGTTGAAAAGGCCAAAGAGGTAGTTAAAGACTGGGCCAATAAAAAAGCCCATCAACCCCAGACTACTCTGGGCTGTACTTTTCAAAACCTTTCTACAGATCAACAGCAGAAATTAAATCTCCCCACTCCCTCGATAGGTTACTTGGTAGAAGAAGTACTGGGATTAAAAGGCAAACAGATTGGTGGTGCTAGAATCTCACCTATGCACTGTGCCTTTATTGAAAATACTGGCAACGCTACTGCCCAAGATTATCTGGAGTTAATCAAGCTCATTTCCAGTCAAACCCAGAGTAAGTTTGGTATCACACTTAAACCCGAGATATTTTTTACAGGCTTTACTAAACAGGAACTATCGGGAATAATCTCGTAACTTATCACGAGGTATAACAACATATGTCACAATTTATAATTCAAGGTCAAAAACCACTCCACGGATCCGTCAAAATTGGTGGTGCCAAAAATGCTTCCTACAAAATCATGATTGCTAGCTTACTAGCTAGTAGTCCTTCTAGAATACTTAACTTCTCTCATATCAGTGACGTGGAACTTGTGGCAGATATCATTAGTTACTTGGGGGCAGATGTGAAAAAAACTGGGGATGGAGCATACTCCATAGATCCCAGGACGCTCAAAGACTTTAATATTAAACCAGAGCATGGAGCTCAAGGCAGATTTTCTACCATCTTTATTCCAGTTCTTCTGGCTAGATTTGGAAAAGCCAGTGTTCCAGCCCCAGGTGGTGACAAGATAGGTAAAAGACCACTCGACAGACACTTTGATGGCCTTCAAGCCCTGGGTGCCCAAGTTGAGATAAAAGATGGGCTTTATCAAATCACCACAGACCAACTCATTGGTTGTACATATAGATTCTCCAAAAACACCCACACCGGTACAGAAACTCTCATCTTGGCTGGTACCCTGGCAAAAGGTATTACTGTTCTGGAAAATGCCGCCCAAGAACCAGAAATTGATGATCTTATCAAGTACCTCAATAACTGTGGTGCCCAGATAGAGCGTCTACCCGGTCGAATCATTAAAATCCAAGGAGTAGATAGGTTGGAAGGTAGTATTCACAGACTTTTGCCAGATAGAAATGAAGCTGTGTCCTATGCTTGTGCTGCTCTGGCCACTAAAGGTGATGTGATTATCGAAAATGCTAGAGCTCAAGACTTAACTGCTTTTTTAAATAAACTAGAAGAGGCTGGAGCCAACTATGAGCTAGGGGAGTACGGAATTAGATTTTATTATTCTGAGCCACTCCGAGCAACTCAAGTTACAACCCAAGTTGAACCAGGTTTCATGACAGACTGGCAACCTCTCTGGGCTACCTTAATGACTCAGGCTACTGGAGAGAGCACCATTCACGAAACCATCATGGCCAGTCGCTTTCAGTACGTAGACGATCTTACCCAGATGGGTGCCAAAATAGAAGCCTTTGCACCTCAAGTGGACAACCCAGAAGAACTTTATAATTTCGATCTCAAAAATGACTTACCAAATGCCCAGCACGCCATCAAGATTACTGGTCCCAGTTTGTTGAAAGCTGGTAATTTTAATGTTCAAGACTTGAGACACGGAGCCACTTTAGTTTTAGCCGCCATGGCTGCTCAA
>Ga0233431_1002335_pt1 | contig 26945 bp, 16 predicted proteins | sample SI_118_April2016_FD_179867 | JGI IMG/M metagenome (GOLD analysis project Ga0233431, IMG submission 179867) | Seawater microbial communities from Saanich Inlet, British Columbia, Canada - SI_118_April2016_200_MG | ecosystem: Environmental > Aquatic > Marine > Inlet | place: Canada: British...
GCCCGCCCGCCATTTTTTCTGGCCAACGCCTATAATTTTTATCAAAATTATTTTGGTGAGAACAACTGTTGATAATTGTCGATAACAATAAAATTCACGCATTCTGCAACTAATAGTCTCATTATTAGCCTCGTTCTAACTTTATTGCTGCCGTGGCATCAGAGAATTTTGGGAACAATACTTTTCGAAAATGCTGGCGATGGGCATAGCTAAGCAAGTAACAAGCCCTCCAACAATTATGGAAAAACCACATTTAGATTGCTGAATTTCAAGGTGATAATTAGTAAATTCAAAGAAAAAGGGCGACTTTACTTGCGGGGAGGATTGAGAAATTAGTATTGTCCCAAAATTCTCTGTAGCCTTGATTTTTATTTCTTTTTATCAAGAAAAAGAAAACAAAATTAATCTAAAGTGTTAATATTTAGTACGCAATAACATGTAAAAACGCAAATCGGACATTTAGCCTTTTACAAATTCAATTTACCTTTAGATGGGAAAAATGGTTATTTTCATGAAACTTTAGAAGGAGTTTGTTTCCTAAGGTTTTCGAAGAACAGCCTATGATAATGCAATTTAGTATTTTAGCTTACAGATAGCTATCAACAAAACATTTCATTTCAGCACCTCAAAAAAAGATTTAGCCTTCATTTGTTCTATATATTGCTATTTTTCTTTAGGGTACTTCTAAAAATGCAAACTCCTGCGTTGTTTCAAAATTTTAAGATACTCATTTACAAAAATAAACTCTGCTATTAAATTTTTTTACGCCTTGAATTTTACTATTTTAAGAACTCCCCTTTAATAGGATTCTTTTGTAACCATCTATTATATAGCCACATTGTAAATGCGGAGATAAAGCCAATTCCCATTAGAATAATCCATCCCATTGAATTCCAAAATGGATTTAGTTCTAATAAACCAGATTGAAGTTGAATTGCATTTTTACACATAATATCATGAAAGATGAATGCTCCGGCGGGTCCTCCAATTAGGGCACCGATTGCCAAAGGAAGATTTGCATATCCGAGAAATAATCCTTCCTGCCCTTTTGGTGCAAGAGCTCCGATATATTCATATGTTCTTGCTGATGTGAATAATTCTCCAAAGGCAATCAAACCAACAGTAAGTGTGATAAAAAGTGTTCCGAGAGGAATAAAATCTCCAAGAGTCAATGCTCTCACGCCACTACCCATAAATATTGGAATTAGGTTAATCATCATGGAAATGCCTATGATGATAATACCTACAATAATTGAATTGATAGGTTTCATCTTTCCGAACTTCTTAGTTATTAAAAGTTGAAAAAATACAATAACAAAAGGATTTGCCATTGTTACAAGATCGACTGCAGGATCTAACTCTACAACTTTTTGCAAGTATAGTGGCAATACATTATAGACCTGTGCATAGATAAAGAAAAATCCACTCGATACTATTAAAAATAAAGCAAACCTAAGATTCTTAAGAACCAAAATCATATCTGTGAGTATCCTGAGAATTGATTTTTTTGGTTTTGCTTCTGTCTGGTTTTGGCCAGATTCTTTTTCAGGATCGGTATAAAAAAGTAAAACTGCAAAAAATGCAAGAATTGAGAAAAAGACAGATACAGCAAAAATATAGCTCAGGTCAAATTCTTTTCTAACAACATAACTAACTCCTCTTCCAATAAGAGAACCAATATTTATTATCATATAAAAAATCCCAAAACCTAATGTTATTTTTGCACCGGCAGTTTTCTGAACCGTTCCTGCTATGCAAGGTTTTATTATGGAACCTCCAATACCGATGAACACTATGGCAAGAATTATTGGTAGAAGAATTCCTACACCTGCCGACATTTCGCTTCCAATTGTTTGATTAAGTGTATGATTTCCAAACCATACTGGATAACCCATTGTGAAATACCCTATTGCCAGAAATACAAAAGCGATTAGCATTGATTTTTTAAAGCCAATTTGATCGGCTATGGTTCCTGAAAGAATGGGAAGGAAAAATACCAGTGCCCATAATATTCCATTCAAATTACTTGGCCAGTAGTCTCCCAAGCCCAGTTGTCCGAGATACAGAACAACAAAGCTTGCCATTGCATAATAGGCTCCTCGTTCAAATAATTCTGTTAAATTGGCAGTCCAGAAGCTTCGTGGAAAACCATCATTTTTGTTTTCTTTAGTATTTTTCATTTTATAGTTTTAATTGATTATTTGGTTTTTGATTTACAATTGTGTAAGGTGTTTTCTTATGGATTGTTCAGAATTTCTTTGTCGTCACTTTATTTTGCATAATAAGTAGTTAAGTACTATACTTGTAAGCATAGTAGTGTGAGAGATGTACATATGGTTCAGTTGAATATTTGATTCTATGTTGGCTTTTTCTTCAAAAATAGTCTGTTATACCTATGAATATCTGTTAGCTAGCATTTCTGCAATTACTTTCGTTTCTATGAAATTCCTACCAGTAGTTTGTACAGAAAGAGCATATTGTCTTTCTGAATTAATAAGTACTATTTCAATAATGCCTGAATTCTCAATTTTCCGAATGAATCTTTTACCTCCATAATTTGTTGACCTCATAGCAACTACATATGGATTTTCTCTGATTCTTCTGCATAATTTATCCAATTCCTTTTTTCCATGATGATCTGCCAGATGAATATCCTTATCATTTGGTAAAATATCAGATTCTATTAGATTAACATCTCCTAGATTTTCAATAAATTCCAGCAATTCTAAATCTTCAAAAGATTTTTTACAAAAAATATTGAATATCTGATATGTTTCGGATACTGTTTCCTTTTCGATTAAAAGTGGCAGTTTGCTTCTCTGCCATAATGGAGATGAAGATAGACTTATAGTAAGGCTTTCATATAAATGAGCTGCGGCTAGGCCAATGCATGCAGTTTTAGGGAAATTATTTTCAGAATCTTCAAATTGATATTTAGAATCAATATATTGACTAAATATTGTTTCATCATCTTCATCAATATAAGGAGGAGCAATAATTCCAAACAAGAAGTTTTTCAAATCAGGAGAAACATCTTTATCTATTAACCAATCTTTGAATGAATAATCAGGAGCTAATTGTATTTCATCTACACATAAATCTGAGAGTATATTTCCAAATCCTTTACTTTTTGATTGAATTATACTATGTATAAAAGGTTTCATCTTATCTCTTGCCGCAAATTTATTGGCAGAAAGAGGGTATGTGCTTAATTCATTAAAAAATAGATTCATACCTATATCAGTTTTGATAGCAGATTACTCCATTCATCTAGAAGATTTTTAGGATAATCACTTAAAGTTCCATTTTCATCTATTTTAATATCTGTTATAGCAGAGTATTGCTCTTGCTCTTCAACTATTTTTTTGAAATAAAACAAAATACAATTATTCTTCAAATCTGGGTTTTCTTTAATACCAACTCTTATTCCATTTAATATATGATCACTATGCGTTTCAATAATGATTTGAACATTATTTTTAGATACTAATGAAATAAGCTTTCCTAGTTCTGCTTGACCTCTTGGATGAATATGACTTTCTGGACTTTCAATAATTATTAAACTACCTGACTTTGCAGCTAATAATGCAGTTACGACATGGAGTGCATAAGAAATACCAAAACCAACATTTTCTGGTTTGAATGCCATTGTTTTACCAAAAGTTGGTTGATTATATTCATACTCAAGCTTTACAAAATCTGATGAGATATTGTCTGTTTTCACATTTATATTGGGAGATATTTCTCCTAGCCAAAGGTTTACTTGATGAATTAAGCTTTTATCTAGTAGTTTTTCATTTTTATTTGTGGTAATAATCGTAGTATCTGAATGTAAACAATTTTCAAATTCAATAGATTCAGACGCCCTAACTTCCAAATAATGAACTGTATATTCACCTTTCGCACCTAAACTATTTTCATACGACACATTTGATAAACTTTTACTATGATGTGATTTTGGTTCTATCCGATTAGCATTTAAATATTGAAAAGTATTTCCAAAAAGTCCACTAGTATCATCATTTGGAAAGTTATTTTCTGTCTTTTTATTTGAATCCCCAATGATAAAAATATCTGAATCTTTTTCATAATCAAAGATCATGTTGTAAGGTTCTTCATTAGCCAATTGAAGATTGATAGTTAATTTATCCTTTGCATATTGATATAATGCATCTCTTGAATTTCCAATTCTTATTAAATCTCCATTTAAAGATAAAATACCTTTGTTTAGTTTCTCGCTTGATTGCCTTAAAACCAAGAGAGATTGTATAAATGAAGACTTGCCTTGTCCATTTAGACCTAACAATACATTTAAATTACGAAGATGAAAATGCTTATCTTTTATGCACTTAAAATTCCTAAGCTCAATTGATTTTATCATAATTCTTTATTTAAGGTATCTTGAATTAACTGTTGAATAGTACGATGTCTGTAATTTGCTCTTTTCTTATCTCCAGTTGCACTTGTAATTGATGTAAATAAAAATTCATTGGTAGCAAGGAGATGTTTTAGCTCCTTTTTGAACTCTTTCTTTTTTTGTTTAAGAATACTACGCTCATCATTTGATAATATCGCAAATTGTGTTGACATAGTGTCAAACAAAGCTTTATTAATTGGAGGCATTCTTTTATAATCACGATAAACTTTTCTAAAAGCCTCTTTACCAAAAATATCATAAGCTAGAGTCATCGATGCTGAAAATTGATTTGCAATATCCACAAGTTCATCTTCAGTTTTATCATAAATTGTTCCCATTGCTTTACTCATAAATGAATCCAAATCCTGACCAAACTCTTTTGAACCATATTTTTCTACACCTAATATGTAAAAAGCTAAAAATCTATTAGCGAAATCTCGATCTAGCATTCGGCGAGTATTTATTTTGTGTTGAGTTGCCTTTTTGAAGGCTTTATCTTGTGCTAGCTCCGAAATAAATATAGAAGGCTTTCCTTGAAATAAAGCATGTCGTATTTCCTGAGGCTCTAATACTAATCCACCAGTATTAATTCTTTTAAAAATATTAAATTTTACGTCAGAAGGAGTTCCTGGCATAATCTTATATATTACAACTTGGGCTTCTTCAATAATTCTTTGCAAATCATCAGATAAATCATCCCAAAATTTCCCATTTAAATGGGTAAGGAATTCAAGATTTGTCAAAGGTTGTGATTTGTCAACTACAAAATTTCTAATACTACTTAGTCTTTGCAAACCATCAACAATTAACCAATTATTATCATCGCTTGCATCAAAAAAGAAAGCAGGTAATGGAAACCTAATTAAAACAGATTCGATTAATCTACTTTGTTTTATTTTATCCCAAAGGTCGTCTTGTCTTTGAAAATAACTCGACGTATCCATTTGAATATTGCCTCTTTTTATTCTTTTTATTAAAGTATCTAAAGAAGGAGTTTTTGTTTCCATTTTAATCAAAGTAGGATCAAATGGTTTTTCCATCAGTCCCAGTGAACTATCCTCCAATTCTTTTTCAGTTCCATCTTCAGCCTCAATTGGATCATTTACGAGTTGAATTATATTTACATTATTTTCTTCCATTATTTAGAGTTTTTAGTTCTTGGACAACCATATATATAGCTACTAATGCCTGTTCTTCATATATACCTATTTGATATTCCAGATCAGCCAGCCAAAGAGAATTTAATGGTCAATGTATATCTTTCTCTGTAAATAAGTGCCTTAGATATAGATTCTGTTTTTCTCGTTCTGTTTTATTAATACCCCCAAACTTATTCATAATGTGTAATTTAAAATTATTCACTGGACAAAAATATACAAATTAGAACATGATAGGTAAAAATTGGCAAATATGTTTATAAGATAGATGTAGTTTGAGAATTTTGTGCAATAAGTACACTGTTTTTTTAACTTGTTGATAAAAATGTTAATCATAGATAAAAGCCCATTTTTCAAAAGGATTTTACTATTCATTCCTTCAATTAATTCTCAGCAAACCAAGATTTCAGAGTCAAAATTTCTGTAGAAATCGAGGGTGATAGGCTGCCGATTAGATTTCCATTTTCGTCAATCAGAAACTTTTGAAAATTCCATTGAATTTGGGTGTCAAGTACACCGTTTTCCGATTTTTGAGTTAGCCATTTGTAAATCTCATCAGTGGTAGTTTTTGTAGCATTTTTGCTGTCAATCGGATATGATTTGTAAATGTATTCGCAAACCGAAACTTTAGCCATTAATGGAAATGTTAGTCCGTAGTTTTTTGTGCAAAACGTTTTAATTTCATCGTTGGTTCCCGGCTCTTGTTGCAGAAAGTTGTTTGCCGGAAAACCAATTATTTCAAACTTGCTGGTATCCATGGTTTCATATATTTCCTGCAATATCTTATACTGTGGAGTAAGTCCACATTGCGATGCAACATTAACTACCAGTACTTTTTTACCTTTCAATTTCGATAAAGCAAACTGTTTTCCATCAATTGTTTCTACTGTGAAATCGTGAAAATTCTTTTTAGCTTTGTTTTGATTTGACTGTCCTGTTTGTTTATATATTTTAAATCCAGACGAAATTGTAAATACTACAATTAGCACTGCGACTGATAACATTATTTTTTTTCTCATTTTTCCTCCTATTTTTATAATCTAATTCATAATACTGCACAAATGTATGTGTTCGTAGAAATTAATACAATTAAATATTTAGATTATATAGTGCCTCTAAGAAAACAGTTCAAAATTAAAAACATCTCTTTTTGCGATATTTCTATTTTTTTCATTTGTCTAATACAAAAGCATTTACTGCATGAAAGAAAATAGAAATATCATCAAAAATAAATTATTTTATAAAAATTGCCTGTTTTCTTAGAAACACTATATAGGTTTAAAAGATATGGTGAAAATAGTTTTGTCATCATCGCTTACAATTTCCAAAGATGCATTGTGGAGGTCAAGGGCTGATTTTACTAAACTTAATCCCAATCCTACGTCTTTGTCGTAATGATCGTTTGCAAGTGCAAAAGGTTTTGTAATTTCTTCAATTTTTTCAGCTGGGATTTTTTTCCCTGAATTGGATACGCTTAATTTTATTTTATCATTTTCAACTTTAGTTTGAACTTCAATTACTGTATTTTCATAAGAAAATTTGAGGGCATTTGCTATTAGTTCGTCAATTGTTTTAGTTATATAATTCTTTATCCCCAAGATACTAACAGGTTCTACAAGTGTATTAACAATAGTAAGATTTTTGTTTTCTGCTTCTGTATTGAAATTTTGAATGATAAATTTTACTATTTCATTCAGTGACAACTTTTGCTTTTCCATTTCCGGGCCATGCGTTTGGATTTGCGTAATATCAAGAGCTATTTGAGTAAACTTGTTTAACCTTTCTGTCGATTCTTTCAACATTCCAATGAATTCCATAAGCTCAGGATCTTGAATCATATCTGTTAGATAATATGCTGAACCCATAATTCCATTAATTGGTGTCCTTATTTCGTGGCTAATAATATCCAAAAAATTGTTTTTTGCATCATCGAGAGCTAGAAGTTTTTTATTAGCCTTTTCTAACTTTTGGTTAGAGTCATCAAGCTGTTTTGTTCTTTCGGCAACTCTTTGTTCAAGGGTAATATTTATATCTTTCAAAATCTCACGCTGAGTTTTAAGCTCAAGCTGGGTTTTCACTCTTTCCATCAATTCACGTGCATCGAAAGGCTTGGTGATATAGTCCTGTCCTCCTACTTCGAAACCTTTCAAAATATCATCCTTTTGCGTTTTTGCAGTTAAGAAAATAATAGGAACTTCTTTGGTTTTTTCATTTGCTCTCAACTTTTGACATACTTCATAGCCGTCCATTTCGGGCATCATTATATCAAGCAGAATCAAATCCGGAGTATCTTCAAAAGCTGTTTCAAGCGCATCTTTGCCACTTATCGCTATTTGTGTTTCAAAATCTTCTAAGATTTCGATAAGGATGTCAATATTGTCCGGAGTGTCATCAACAATTAAGATGGTATTTTCAAATAAACTTTTCATAATAATTATTTAAAAGTGATTATAATATTGTTTAGTGTTGTAATTGCTTTTCTAAAATCATATTTTTGAATCGATTTAACTAAAATATTGAATTCTGTACCTGCTAATCCGGCTTTTTCAAGTTCTTGAATTATTATTTTTGCTTTTGGATTTTTCTTTTCAAGTAATTCTTTCAGTTTAGGAATTAAATCTTTAATTGTTTTAATGTCAATTTCAGTTTCTTTACTTTCTACATCAAAGCTTAATTTTGTTTTAATTTCCGTGATTAAATTGATTAATAAAGTATTGAGCTCAGTTAAAGCTTCAATGAATCTGTCAGTTTCACCTTTCTCGTTTAATTCTTCAATTCTATTTACAAAATTGTGCAAATCAGTTGCTCCTATATTTCCGGTAACTCCTTTGAGAGTGTGGACTTGACGTTTAACGGTTTCAAAATCCTTATTTTTAAGATTTGATTTTAATTCCTTCACAAAATTTTCGTAATTACTACAAAACTTAACAAGTAAATCTCTATAAAGTTTCTTTTTATTGTTAATCCTTTTAAGAGCACTTGCAATATTTAATCCTTTTATCTTAGGAATTACAATTTCTGAGTAATCCTTTTTTATTTCAGATTTGCTTCTAGTATTGGGTAGGGTTTGATTTTTCTTTGGTTTTATCCATTTTACCAAAGCTCCTAAAACTTCATCCGGATCAATAGGTTTGCTAACCATATCGTTCATTCCTATTTCCAGACATTTTTCTCTTACTCCTGTCATTGCATCTGCAGTCATTGCAATTATTGGCAGATCTTTGTACTGGGACAATTTTCTAATCTCCTTCGCAGCTGTATATCCATCCATAATGGGCATTTGGATATCCATAAAGGCTAAACTATATTTTGAGGGCACTCCTGATGCTTTTATCATATCTGCAGCTTCCTGTCCATGATTGGCAATCTCAACAATAAATCCTTCATCCCTTAACAATTCACTTGCTACTTGCTGATTAATTTCATTATCCTCAACTAAAAGGATTCTTGCACCAGTGAGATTCCTGATATGTTCTGAATATTTCTTTCCTTTTACTACTCTTTTCCTGGATGTTCTTATTTCCTTACCAAATATTTCCATAATAGAATCAAACAGTGAGGAGTAAGCAAATGGTTTTGTCAGATAATTAGAAACACCCAATTTGAATGCTTTTTTAATGATATCTTCACCGCCAAATGAACTTGTCAAGAGAATTGGAATCTCAGATATTTTCGAATTTTTCTTGATTCTTTCTATTGTTTCAAGCCCATCCATTTCGGGCATAAGCCAATCAATAATCAGCAGTCCATAATCATTTTGCTTAAGCTCTTCAATACAATCCATTCCGGAATTTACCGTGTTTGAATTAATACCAAATGTTGAGACTGCTTCAGTCAGATATAGTCTGAATTCTGCATTATCATCACAAATAAGTACTCTAAGTTTCGAGATATCATCAGAAACTTTAAATACATTTTCTTTTTGCTTTGACTGAACACCGAGAACTCCGCTAAAGTAAAATGTGCTACCTTTTCCAAATTCACTTTCCAGCCATGTTGAACCTCCCATCATTTCTGCCAGACGTTTGGATATTGCAAGCCCAAGACCTGTTCCGCCATGCTTACGAGTGGTTGAGCTATCAGCCTGGCTGAATTCCTTAAACATTTTGTTTTGTTGCTCCTGTGTTAGTCCAATGCCTGTGTCCTTCACGGCAAATATAAGTTTAAGATTGTTGTCAGGTAGCTTTTCTTCTATTTCAACCTGAACAAGTATTTCTCCCTTTTCAGTAAATTTAATAGCATTACTACAATAATTGCTAAGAATCTGACTGATACGAAGAGGATCACCAATTAAATTCCGCGGCAAATCATTATCTAATTTAACAATGAATTCTATTTCCTTATCCTGAGCTTTTCCGGCATTTAGGTTAGATACATTTTCGAGAACAATATCCAGATCAAAATCTACTTTTTCAATATCAAGTTTTCCGGCTTCAATTTTGGAAAAATCAAGAATGTCATTTATTATTCCTAATAGCAGATGTGCTGACCTGTCAATCTTGCCAAGGTAATCTTCCTGTTTTTTGCTTAATTCGGTTTTCTGGGCAAGAGTTGTTAACCCGATAATAGCGTTCATTGGTGTCCTGATTTCATGACTCATGGTAGCAAGAAATTGACTTTTTGCGATTGTGGCTGATTCTGCTGTTTTCTGAGCATTTTTACGTTCGGCCGTTTCAATGGCAAGGGTAATAAAATCGACAATTGAACGAGCAAATAGTTCTTCATCTGTTTCCCATTCTCTACGTTTTTGAGTTTCCTCGTTACAAAATACCCCAATTCTTTTTCCTTGTGACCAAATAGGAATATCCAGCATTGAATAAATATCAAAGGGTATTAAATAGCTTTCTGTAAATTCCTTGGTTTGGGAATCTTTCCGCGCATCATTTACAGAAAGTTGGTTTGATTTTAATAATGCACTAAAATAGTTTGGATAGTCTTCTTTTTTATGCTTTAGACCCGAAGAATGCTTTCTTGTTTTAGATTCAAAATCAAAAAGATCGATACATTCTAGTGATGTCTGGTCATCATTATACAACCAAATGCTCGAACGAGCATTACCTAATCCAATAGTTGCATATTCTGTTATTAACCTATAAGCTGATAAAAGATCCACATCTATATAGTTGTTTACTTGGGTTAATTCCTGAAGTGTTTTGTTTTGATGGGCTAGCCTGCCAGCACGTGCTTCTAATTCTTTTTGAATTTTTATTCGATCAGTTATATCCTCTTTTACAGCAACAAAATGTGTGATTTCACCCTTATCGTTCTTAATTGGAGAAATGGAAGCCATTTCCCAATAGATTTCACCACTTTTTTTCTTATTTTCAAATTCACCCTGCCAAATATTACCTGCTGTTATGGTTGTCCAAAGTTTTTTGTAAAAGTTATCAGGTATACTACCAGACTTGAGTATTCTTGGATTCTGACCAATTGCTTCATTGAATGAATAGCCAGTAACTTCAGCAAAATGAGGATTAACATATTCTATTGTTCCATCTTTATCCGTAATAACCACAGTGGTCGGAGTCTGTTCTATAGCCCTGGAAAGTTTATGAAGATCTTCAGCATTCTTTTTCTTATCCGTAATATCTTCCTGGATGGATACGAAATGTGTTATGTTCTGATTGTCATTTATTACCGGGGCAATATTTGCTGATTGCCAATTAAGCTCCCCTGATTTCTTTTTATTTAGAAATTCACCATGCCATTCTTTTCCTGCAAGAATAGTCTCCCAAAGTTCTTTGAAAAATTCTTTCGAATGTTGGCCCGAGTCCAGCATGCTAGGATTCTTGCCAATGGCTTCATCATATCCAAAGCCTGTAATATCAGTGAATTTTGGATTAACATATTCGATTTTTCCATTTTTATCTGTGATCACTACAGACGCCGGGGTTTGTTCAATGGCTCGAGAAAGTTTACGTGAATTGGCAGTTGAAACTTCCAATTCAGCTAAAGCTTTTGCTGTCTTTTTCTTTTCCCTGTCGGTATCATGCATAATACTTAAAGCTGCTTTACGAGCCTTTTCCATTTCAGCATTTGTTTTCGCTAATTCCTCTTGTCCTTGCTTTAGTTTTAAAGCTGCTTGTTTTGATCCTGAAATATCGTGACAACCAATAATAAAAACAGATTTATTATAATGTTTAATCAGACTTACGGCAACTCGTAAATCCAATTCTGAACCATCCTTTTTAATGCCCGGAAATTCATGGCCAAATTTAAATTCTTCAATGAATTTTTTATCACGGGATTTTTTTAAATCACGGATAAATGAATTTTTAGACGATTCCTCTATAAAAGTATTAATGTTTTTACCCTTGACTTCTTTAAATTTATATCCAAATAATGCTGATGCAGAATCATTAAATGAGATGACGTTTCCAATATTATCTGTTGTGATTATTGCATCTGCTGCACTATCGAATACTTCACGCAAATAATTTTCACTTTTTGTTACTGCTTCTGTTGCTTTATTTTGATTTCTAATAATAATTATATAAGATGCTAAAATCAGGATAATTAAAAAAACACATAGAACAATAATAGTTATACTTGCTTCACGGTAAAGTTCTAATGCTTCATATTCATCTATCTTACTTGCAAAGCCAATATTTAATTCTTGATCCCAGAACCATTTCCCCCAAACTTTAACACCGCGATAATCATTATAAGCAACTGTACTATTTCCATCATTTTCATTTGTTGCACTTTGTGCCATTAGTGTTAATTCCTGATCAGAAATTTTATTACCAGGCTGATAACCATCCAGTAAATTACCACCCGGATCGGTTAACTTAATATGTAAAACACTTGGATTGCCATCCTTCAATAATCCAATTTTAGTAAGTGCTGAATCGAATCTGCTTTTAGTTATTAGTATTGCCTTTTCATTAAACAGATATGTTTCTCCTGACAAACCAATCTTACCTGATTGTGCAATAAGTGAAAATTCATCAAAAGGATTTAAGCGAATGGTTAAGGCTGCTATTACCTCTCCATTATTGTCTTTTATTGGTGTTGCAATAAACATGGTAGGGTATTCATCTTTCATAATCCCATTCTCATCTGCTATTGGAACATCTGAGAAAATGGGAGGTATGAATTGTATGTTTCCTTCAAATACTTTTTTAAGTCTGTCAGGATAAGCCTTTGCAATTAAATTGATTGTGCCAATGTTGGCATCACGCATGGATGCTAAACTGTAATAATCGGGTGAGATAATAAAAACTCCATAGGCAAAGTGTAGTTTTAATAGCTCAGAAAAATATTTCCTTATTTCAACTTGTGCATTTGAATGTATTATGTCTTGATTATTTTTACTTAACTGTAATAATTGTTTAGTATTACTTAATAAATTTTCGTCAGAAGCCCAAACTTCAGTGTCTAAAAAATGTCCTTTTAACCATACCTGGGAAATGGTTTGATGAGTTGCTTCAAGCACTGTTGTTAGCGAAACCAAAGTTCTTTGGCGGGCATCTTCTTTTAATCGGTTTAATCCAAGGAAAGCTAATGTGATTACTAATAATACCAAAAGAATAATAGGGATTATATTTCCCCTAAAAACCCTTGTGAACCTTCTTCTTTTACTTTTATTCATTTCTTAATATCTTTAATTTAAAAATATTTACTCCGATCAAGTATATTTTATACATTTTACACATCACCAACTTCAGGATAAGGAAGTTCAATATTGTTATCCATTACCATTTTATTTGTCTCTTTTTTCAACTCAATAATTCTCATTTCTCTATCCAACATCACATTATTAAATTTTTCTAACTCTTCAGATTTTGCTTGCAACTCAATATTTGCTGATTCTGCTAGTTTAGTGGCAGTTGCAAGCTCCTTATTCTGTTCAGAAATCATCAATTTCTGCTTTTGGGTTATCCGAAATCGATTAAACACATATCCCAGAAATACAAGCAATAAAGTCACGCCTCCAATTAAAGCATATTGTAGGATCCTGGATTTTTCGAGTTTTGCTTGCTGTACTTTTTGGACCTGGAGATAAGTTACGCTATCAGCTATGGCTTTTTTGTCGTAATTATACTTATACTTTTGTCGAATAACTTCTTTTTGGTTTGTTTCACTGTCGAGGCTATCTCTTTTTGTAATGTAAAGCTCGTACATTTCTAAAGCCATCCTGTTCTTACCGATAGATTTATAAACATCATATAATATTTTTGCAGATTTCCTTGTTTCTAAAGTATGACCCATCTCTTTTGCTAAGTTCAGTGCACGATTGCTATATGTAATTGCTTCTTGATTATTGCCAAGTTTTTTATAGTTAATTCCGATGTTGATTAAGGTAGAACTTATGTTTTTTTTATCCCCAATTTTGTCAAAGATATCTAAGGCTCGAGTGTAATATTCAATTGCAACATTAAACTCATGAAGTTCACTTTTGTTATCAGCTATACCCCTATATGATAATGCTTTATATTCTATGTTTTCAATTTCTTCTGAAATCTTTAAACAACTTAAATAGTTTTCTATGGATTTGATATATTCACCTTGTTTGAGAAAATTACTCCCAATGTTATACAATGCATTAGAAATTCCTTTTTTATCGCCTATTTCTTCTAAGATGCCTAAACTACGAGTATAATAGTTACTTGCTGTGATGTAATCACCCATCTTACTATAAATAATAGCAATGTTAGATAATGAATAGGAAATCCCTTGCTTATCATCTAATTTTTCTTGCATGACTAAGCTGCGAGTATAATAGTCAATTGCAGTGCTGTAATCACCCCTTTCAAAATGAATAATTCCAATGTTTAAGTTGGTTGTTGAAATTCCCCTTGTAGAGCCTAATTCTTTATAGATTGTTAAACTTTGAGTATAATATTCTAGGGCACTGGAGTAATCACCCAGAGTATAATAATTAATTCCAATATAGGTCAAGCAAGAAGCAATAACGTTTTTACCACCAATTTCTTTTCTGATGTCTATACATTGTGTAAAATAATCAATGGCATTCAAGTATTCACTTTTGAAATAAGAACTCGCACCCATGGTGTAAAGGGCAAAAGCCATATGTTTCTTTAATCCTTTTAATTTGGCAAAATCAAACTGTGATTTAGCATAATTAAAAGCTATGTCATACTGATATTTTTTTTTGCTTTCCTGTGCTAATTTATTAATTGCGTCAAGGCGAATGGTATCAGGCCTAGTATTATCGTTCCATACATTCCACAGGGAGTCAAGGTTTATCTGACATATGGAGGTCAGACCAATGCTGATAAATATAGCAAAAAGAGTAATTTTCTTTTTCATATAATTCTTTTTGAGTTCATCTTTAATTCTACTTTTTATTTATCCCCAATTTCAGGATAGGGAGTTCCAGTGTCATTAGTTTTTGCCAAATTATTAACCTCTTTCTTCAACTCAATAATTCTCATTTCTCTATCCAGCATTACAGTGTTAAACTTCTCCAACTCTTCGGATTTAGTTTGCAATTCACTGTTTGCTGTTTCTGCAAGTTCTGTAGCAGTTGCAAGTTCCTTATTCTGTTCTGAGATTATTAATTTCTGTTTTCGGGTTACACGAAATCTATTGTACATATAGGCCAAAAATACCAGTAACAAAATCACACCTATAATCAATGCAAGTTGTTGTGTTTTAGATTTTTCAAGTTTGGCTTGCTGTACTTTTTGCACTTGAATATAAGCTACGCTATCAGCTATTGCCTGTTTATCATATTCATATTTATATTTTTGACGGATAACCTCTTTCTGGTTTTCTTCACTATTAATACTGTCTCTTGTTGTTATGTAAAGCTCGTACATTTCCAGGGCTGGTTTTTGCCTATTCGTGGCTTTATATAACTCATAAAGGGCTTGAGCGGCATCCCTTGTCTCTTCTGCAAGACCGATCTCTTGTGCTATGGATAGCGAGCGGCTGTTGTAAGCTATCGCACTTGCGTAATCACCCTGTTCATAATGAACATCCCCCATTCTTTTTAAGGTTTGAGCAATACCCTGTTTGGTCTCAATTTCTTCGAATAAGGTTAGACTGCGTGTATAATAGTCTAAGGCTCTTGCGGAATCGCCCTGTTTATAATAGACCATCCCGATGTTCACTAAGGAAAAAGCAATCCTACGTTTATCATCAATTTCTTCACTGAAGGCTATACTGCGGTTATAATAGTCAATGGCAGTTGAGTAATCCCCATGGTCATTATAAATATTCCCAATGCCCGATAGGGCGAAAGCAATTCCCCTTTTATTCATAATTTTTTCATTGATGGCTAAGCTGCGCGTATAACAGTCAAGGGCGTTGGCAATATCCCCTTGATCACGATAAATCATCCCGATGTTTCCAAGGGTCATAGCAATTCCATTCTTGTTTCCAATTTTTTCGTTGATAGTTAAACTGCGCCTATAATAATTTAGGGCGTTGACATAATCCCCCTCTACATGGTAATTAATCCCGATATTATGAAGGGATACACTTATTCCTTTCATATTCCCAATTTCTTCTTGAATTGCCAAAGATCGTTTATGGTAGTCACTAGCAATGGTTAAGTTACCCTTGTAATAAGAACACATTCCCTGGAGGCTTAAAGCGTCTGCCATCTGTTTTTTTAATCCCTTGCTTTTTGCAAAGTCATATCCCATTTGTGCAAAATAGAAAGCACTGTCGGGTTGTGAATAGGAATAGCCTTCCTTGGCTATATCGTGTATTGCTTTTAAACGAGTGGTGTCAGGCTGGTTAGTGTCGTTCCATACATTCCATAAGGAGTCAATATTAACCTGACCTATGGAACTCAGACCAATGCTGATAAAAATAGCAAGAAGAGTGATTTTATATTTCATAATGTTCTTTTTGAATTCATAATTAATTATACTAAACGTCCTCAACTTCCGGGTAAGGAATATCAGTATTATTCGTTTTTGCCAAGTTGTTAGCCTCTTTCTTCAACTCAATAATCCTCATTTCTCTATCCAGCATCGCATTATTAAATTTTTCCAACTCTTTGGATTTAGTTTTCAATTCATTATTTGCTGATTCTGCATGTTTTGTTGCAGTTGCAAGTTCCTTGTTTTGCTCAGAGATTATTAATTTCTGCCTTTGAGTCATCCGATATCTATTGAACACATATCCCAGAAATACCAGTAACAAAGTCGCCCCACCAATTAAAGCATATTGTAAGATTCTGGATTTTTCAAGCTTGGCGTCCTGGACTTCTTGTGTTTGAACATAAGCTACACTATCTGCTATAGCCTGTTTTTCATAATCATATTCATACTTTTGCCGAATAACCTCTTTCTGATTCTTTTCACTATTAATGCTGTCTCTTGTTGCTATATAAAGTTCATACATTTCTAAAGCTGGTTTATTTCTGCCAGCGGATTTGTAAGCATTGTATAAGGCTTTTGCAGCATTCTGTATTTCTCTGGCATCTCCTATCTCTTTTGCTATGGTTAGGGCACGTGCACCGTATGAAATTGCTTCTTGATTTTTGCCCTGTTTCTTATAATTAATTCCAATATTGTTTAAGACACTAACAATATTTCCTTTGCTTCCAGTTTTTTCAAATATAGTTAGAGCCTCTTTGTAATAGTCATTTGAAGCAGAAAGTTCATTCAGCATACTTTTAATACCACCCAAACCATAAAAGGAAAGGGCTGCATATTCTTTATACCCAATCTCTTCCGCAACTTTTAAACATCGTGAAAAATAGTCTGAAGCATTTAAATAATCGCTCTGACTGTAAAAATTACTACCAATATTATATAAGCTATGTACAATTCCATTTTTATTTCCTAGCTCTTTGTTGATGCTTAAACAGCGAATATTATACTCCTTTGCCTTGATGTAATCTTCCATCACAGTATAAATAATGGCAATGTTAAGTAAACTATAAGCTATCCCATATTTATCTTCTATTTTTTCCCTGATGATTAAACTGCGGGTATAATAGTCAATTGCCGTGGCATAATCGCCCTGTACATAATAAATAATCCCAATGTTCATTAAGGTGTTAGCGGATCCCTTTTTGTCTCCTAGTTCTTCATAAATAGTTAAACTGCGAGTATAATTTTCAAAGGCGCTGGAGTAATCACCCTGTCTGTAAAAATTAGTTCCAATATGACTTACACTAGTAGCAATTCCCATTTTATCTCCTAATTCTTCCAATATGGCTATACATTGTGTATAGTAGTTAATGGAAATCAAGTATTCACTCTTAAAGTAAAAACTTTTTGCCATTGTGTTTAAGGCACCTGCCATATGCTCTTTTAATCCCTTTTCTTTGGCAAAGTCAAATTGCAATTGAGAAAAATTGATAGCACTGTCATGCTGATATTTCTTACTACTTTCTATTGCTATTTTGATAATTGCATCAAGGCGGATTGTATCAGGCTTATCAGTATCGTTCCAAATACTATGTAATGAATCAAGACCTGCTTGTCCAATGGCATATCGCACATTAAATGTTATAGATGCAATTGCAATTAATACAACTGATATTATTTTTGGTAATGACATATTCGGTTGCTTTTAATTATTGTTAAATTGATAATTTATCGATTAATAATAAAGCTACATTAAAATCATATTTACTTAGCTTTTTCTTTATTTCATCAAATATTTCTCCTGCTAATCCAGCTTTTTCAAGCTCCTTAATTAAAGCTTTGGCTTTTGGATTTTTCTTTTCAAGTAATTCTTTCAGTTTAGGGATTAAGTTTTTAATTGTTTTTATGTCAATTTCAGTCTCTTTTTTTTCTGCATCAAAGATAAGTTTTGATTTAATTTCTGTGATTAAATTTATTAATGAAGTGTTGAGCTCAGGTAAAGCTTCAATGAATCTGTCGGTTTCACCTTTCTCATTTAATTTAAATTTGTAATTAATTACTACAAATAATTCGTATATGTTTCCTAAAAACATCAACGTTCGAGCTTCTATAATATCATGCCGAGAACTTTTAATGATGTTAAGTAATTTTTGTATTTTTTCAGAATTTTGCACATAATTATACAGGCTATAACCAAATAAAAATATATAAATATATATTGCTGAAAATGCTTCAATATTCTTACAAGTTACCCTTGGATTTTTCATAGAAATAGATTTCTTAAATATGAGAGCTTTTGCATATTCATAGTTTTAAACATTGCATTATAGTGTTTACCATAGACTAATTATATATGACAAGATATCATTCAATATATTTCACCATCCTTAATATCATACCAAATTCCAAATTTTCCGTAAATATATTAAATATTGAGATAACTCTGAATCATTTTTTTGATTTGTGTTTTGCAAAATATAGCTAATGTGATTATTGATACATATACTTTTTTATTAATCCAATAGCTCAATAATTACCAGATAGGCACAATGATCTGATGCAATGCTATCCTGAATAATCTTTTTTTCAAGTACTTTCCACCTATTTCTCGGATAAAACATTATGTAATCAATTTTTTTGATAGGATAATCGGAAGGGTAGGTATAGACTATACTATCCTTATTGTATGAAGCCGTCCACATTTCTTCAAGAATATTTATCGTTTTACTTCCCGGTTCAGCATTTAAATCGCCTGCCAAAATAGTGGGATATTTATTCGAGGAAAATATTTCATTGATTTTTCTTGCCTGAGCTAGCCTGTCTTTTTCATCCTTTGTATGATCTAAATGCGTTCCAATAAAGGATATGGTATCTTTTGAATTAATAATTGTTGTTATTTCCAATGCTGTTCTTGGTTCGTTTCCAAAAGTATAGGGTAGAGCTACATTTCTGCTTTGTAGAATTGTATATTTAGACAATATCCCTTCCCCATATTCACCATCATCGTATGGCATCGCTCTGCCAAATAGAGGAATTAGTTTTGTCCGCCAGGCTAATTCCATTGTTAGGTCGTACTTTTTAGCTCTATTTGTTTTGAAATCAACCTCCTGCATGGCAACAAAATCGGGATTTGCATTTTTAATTACCTTAGCAATTAGATCTAAATTAAAATCTCCTTTTGTAGTTGCACCATGAAGAATATTAAATGTTAGTATCCTTACAATTTTGCTGCTATCAACTATAGTTTGCGACCACGCTCCTGTAGAGGCAATTATTAGTATTATTATGATTGCTGTCTTTAATTTCATTTTTGATGAATTCCGGTTAATAATTTCTCAGTCTTATTTTTCTTTGTTATCTCGTCTAAGCTCAACCTATATTATACATAATCAATAATTTACAAAATCCGACTTCCTCAGGTTTTGTGCAAATTTAGTGATTTGTTTTTTAATTCTTTTTGCAAATATTCAATCTCTAATTGCATTTTCTACTTTCCTTAAAATGCTTTTTAGCCTGCTACTATCTTTCCAAACTATATTGCTTAATACTTTTCCGCTGAAATATAAGTGGCTTGTTCCAACGCTGTTTTAAAACTCAATTGAGCGGAAGTATTCATACATTTTGCCAATTTATTAAATGCTGAAAAATACCAAACTACTTGCATTTTTGTGGTCTAATAGGTCTTTAAATTATATGATATTAGAGCCAGTTAATCATTGTTTCTTTATGTATTCTATAATTTTTCTTATCAGATTATCTGCTATTATAGGTTTCGAAATATAATCATCACAACCTGCTGCAATTGCTTTTTCTTTGTCTCCTTCAATGGCATATGCTGTTTGTGCAATAATAATTACATCTTTATTGAATTTACGGATTTCTGTTGTTGCTGTATAACCATCCATCACTGGCATTTTAGCATCCATAAGTACCAAATCAATATCTTTATTGTTCTTCATATACTCAATGGCTTCTTTTCCATTTACAGCTCTGGCTATGCTTTTTGCTATATTATTTAGGACAATTTCGAGATGTTCAAAACTGATATCGTCATCTTCGGCTATTAAGATGTTAATTTGATTATTGCTAGCTGTGTTTAATACTTCTTTCTCCTTTATGTGTTCTGGCTTTTCTTGTTTTTCGATCCACGGTAGAGTAAAATAGAATGTAGAACCTTTTCCCGGTTCTGAATCAACACCAATATTACCACCCAACATCTCAACATAGGCTTCTGAAATAGCAAGACCCAATCCTGAACCTTCAAGAGCCCTTGTGTCTTCAATATCTGCCTGTTCAAAACGATTGAAAATGGAATGAATCCTATTTTCGGGAATTCCCATTCCGGTATCTGTGATATTAAATTCAAGCTTCGATCCTTTTTTATTGCATAGAATTTCTATGCTCCCCTTATCAGTGTACTTAATAGCATTTTTTATCAGGTTAGAAATGATTGAGTTTATTTTTACTTTGTCTGAAATAATGATGCTCTGCTGCGGCAGCTTATTTATAAGCCTTAATTCTATTCCTTTGGCAGTAGCCTCCTTATCAAAAAACTCAAATTGGTTTTCTATTTCTTCATTAATGTTAAGATCGGTTTTTGATATTTCTACCTGGTCGGCATCAATTTTTGAAATGTTAATGATGTCATTAACCGTATTTAGCATACGATTCCCGCTTTTCCCTATTATTTCTATAAATTTATCCCGTTCGTCACTACTTAATTCCGGTTCCTTTAATAAATCTGTAAAGCCCAGAATACCATTCATAGGTGTACGTATTTCATGGCTCATATTGGCAAGGAATGCTGATTTTAGACGATCACTTTCTTCTGCCTTACCTTTAGCTTGAATTAGATTTTTATTGATAGTTTCATATTCTTCATTTTGTTTTTGAAGTTTTTTTTCACTTATAATAATTCTTTCTTGTATCAGATATCGCTTTAATAATTCTTTTTTGTAGAGTCTGAATCCAAAAAAGCTGAGAATAAAAATGATTATATACAATGAAAAGTGTCCAATTACTAAATTACTAATCTTTAATTTTGCAGCTTGATTATATTTTTCCATCGGTACAGAAACACTTATTCCGCCGCGAATATCTCCCAATTTGTATCCTTGTTTGGAATGACATTTTAGGCATTTTTTTTCAACTTTCATAACATGCATAAAACGCAAATATTCGATTCCATTTATTGTTTCAATACTGCTATATTCATCAGTTTTGCCCTTTTCAAAAAGATTAAGTGCGAATGTTTCCCAAACATCTGCTTTATTCTCAGGTCGTATAGGGTTTAAACTTGTTATATGACCTTTGACTCCATATTGTTCTTTTGCAAGGGTGAATACCTGCCTTGTCATATATGCAGGATTTACTAAAGTCAATTCTTTTTCAGTTCCTTTTATTACAATATCTCTGTCTTTAATAAAATTTAAATAAGGATTTGGTGTGGTTAATTCTGTAATTGGAACATAAACACCACCATGACCCGCTGCCCAACTACGATATAGCAAATCTTTATTAAAACTCGCTTCACCTTCAATCTTAGCATATTCGTTAATCATTCTATACTCTTTATTAATATTCCAAAATAAGGAAACACATGATAGAATTGTCATTCCTGCAATAAAGGAAATGAAAACGATTCTTATTTGTTTTATTTCTTTGTTCATATCAGAAATGTTATCTATATTAATTTTCTCATTAGCGTTTTATTTAAGCTTAGTGCTCAACATTGGTATATCTGAAAAATTCCGTATATTTCTTTATCAATTGAACTATTTCTAATTTCATTTTTCAAATATAACGATTTTATAAATTAAATCATAGTCTCAAATTTCATTTTCATTTGTTTTTATTTTCGGGTTTCTTAGATATGTAGGTAGATCATTGTAGTTTCATTTGAAATTCCACCAAAATGTAGGATTTTGGCTGTATATATCAAAGTTTTAAAGCAATCCGATGAAGCATAATTTCTATAATTTAGTTACAAAAGCATCATATAATCATAAATTTGATAGGATCTTCGACTATTCAATTATTTCTTTGATATTACTATGTGCAGTATCTATAGTTTTAGAATCTGTAGATTCTCTTCAATACTAAGATTTGTTTTTTCTCCCATTGGATTAATTGATTTATTTGCAACTTTCCATTCTTCTTACCAATGTTTATAAAACTTGATTTGATATTTCTAAGGATTTTTAGGCATACTCGATTATTTCTACTTTCTAAAATTAATTGATATAACAATTTTTTGTTTCTACTCTGGGAAGTAATTCAGTAATAATCTCGTAAGATCATCTTTATTAATTACTTAAAAATGTAAAGATGGATAAAAAAATGAATTTTCTGTAAAAGAATTATTTGAATTATCAAGCAAAATCCAGAAAGTACTTTTGGTTAGCAACCATTCCGAGCAAGGAAACAAGAAAAGTATTGCAAAAATCTATTAAAAACCTTCACTTCCTTTTCTCAACATTTTCAAATTTCTCGAAGAACTTTTCCATCTGAGTATCAACTCAAATTTTCTTTTGCTTGATGAACCGCTAAGTACGAGACCCGTACGCTTAGTGGTGTGAGAGGTGCACTGGTGGCTATTTTGCCATCAGCCGCCTACTCGATTAATAGAAAGATTACAAAATGCTATTCGCAGAATAAGCCCAAAAATCCCTATTGATTCACTAGAAGAAGCTTTAAAAGAAATTCAACGTATCAATTCACCCGAATTGATTGCTAATAACGAAAGTTTTCACCGAATGCTTACCGAAGGAATAAATGTTTCTTATCAAAAGGACGGAAATCAAAGGGGCGATTTGGTTTGGCTTATAGATTTTGAAAATGCTGAAAACAACGAATTTATTGTTGCCAATCAATATACAGTTATTGAAAACGGCAACAATAAGCGACCTGATATGATTCTGTTTGTCAATGGTATTCCTTTGGTAGTTATTGAATTAAAAAATCCTGCTGATGAAAATGCAACTATAAAATCAGCATTCAAACAATTACAGACTTATAAAGAAATTATTCCGAGTTTGTTTACTTACAATGGCTTAATGATTATCTCCGATGGATTTGAAGCCAAAGCAGGTTCACTTTCCGCAGGTTTTACAAGATTTATGGCATGGAAAAGTTCTGATGGTAAAGAAGAAGCTTCAAACTTAGTGAGCCAATTGGAAACTCTAATAAACGGAATGCTCAACAAAGAAACTTTATTGGACTTAATTCGGCATTTTGTTGTTTTTGAAAAATCTAAAAAAGAAGATACCAAAACAGGAATTGTAAGCATTTCAACAGTTAAAAAATTGGCTGCTTATCATCAATACTATGCAGTAAATAGAGCCGTAGAATCGGCTTTAAGGGCAACTGGTTATTCCTCAGAAACGGATAGCCATCCGTCTCTGCCAGATGATTTTATGGTAATGGAATCGCCCGAAATTTATGGACTATCAGGAGTTAAAACACAGCCAAAAGGTGACAGAAAAGGTGGTGTAGTTTGGCATACACAAGGAAGTGGCAAATCACTTTCAATGGTGTTTTTTACAGGTAAGATTGTTTTGGCTTTAGATAATCCGACTATACTGGTAATCACAGACCGAAATGATTTAGACGATCAATTGTTTGAGACATTTTCCGGATCAACTCAGCTTTTAAGACAAGAACCCAAGCAAGTTAAGAATCGTGAAGATATTAAAGAAAAATTAAAAGTTGCTTCCGGTGGTGTAATATTTTCAACTATTCAGAAATTTCATCCTGAAAATGGGAATGTATATCAAACATTATCAGAAAGAGAAAACATAGTTGTAATAGCCGATGAAGCACACAGAACACAATACGGTTTTAAAGCTAAAACGGTTGATGACAAAGATAAATATGGCAATGTAATTGGGAAAAAAACTGTTTACGGTTTTGCAAAATATATGCGAGATGCCCTTCCGAATGCAAGCTATGTTGGTTTTACAGGAACTCCAATTGAAAGCACTGATGTTAATACTCCTGCTGTTTTTGGAAACTATATTGATATTTACGATATAGCTATGGCTGTTGAAGATGGAGCAACTGTTCGGATTTATTATGAAAGCCGATTAGCAAAAGTTAGTCTTACAGAAGAAGGAAAAAAACTTATTAAAGAATTAGATGATAATCTGGATCAAGAAGATTTAACTACAACTCAAAAAGCTAAAGCGAAATGGACACAGCTCGAAGCACTTATTGGAAGTAAAAATCGAGTAGAACGGATAGCAAAAGATATTGTAAATCATTTTGAGCAGCGCCAGGAAGTTTTTGAAGGAAAAGGATTGATTGTATCAATGTCGAGAAGAATTGCTGCCGACTTATACGAAGCTATTATTGCAATCAGACCTGATTGGCATTCCGGCGATATTAACAAAGGAGTTATTAAGGTTGTTATGACATCTACTTCTGCTGACGGACCTAAAATGGCAAAACATAATACTACAAAAGACCAGAGAAGAACCCTTGCTGACAGGATGAAAGATACCGAAGACGAATTAAAACTTGTAATAGTCCGGGATATGTGGCTTACAGGTTTTGATGTTCCCTGTCTGCATACAATGTATATTGACAAACCAATGAAAGGGCATAACCTTATGCAAGCAATTGCAAGGGTTAACAGGGTTTATAATGATAAGCCCGGAGGATTAATTGTTGATTATCTCGGCATTGCATCTGATTTGAAAAATGCTCTTTCATTTTATTCTGATGCTGGAGGAAAAGGCGATCCAACAATTTTACAAGAACAAGCAGTTGAATTAATGTTGGAAAAACTGGAAGTTGTTTCTCAAATGTTTCACAAATTTCCTTACGAAGAATATTTTGAAGCAGAAACATCCAAAAAATTATCAATGATTCTCGCAGCCGAAGAGCATATACTTGGATTGGAAGACGGAAAGAAAAGATATATAAATGAAGTTACTGCTTTATCAAAATCATTTGCTATTGCGATTCCTCATGTACAAGCCATAGATATTATGGATGAAGTTGCATTTTTTCAAGCAGTAAAAGCTCGTCTTGCAAAGTTTGACGGAACTGGTGAAGGTCGAACTGATGAAGAAATTGAAACAACAATCCGGCAGGTAATTGATCAGGCTTTGGTTTCTGAACAAGTGATTGATGTTTTTGATGCAGCCGGAATCAAGAAACCAGATATTTCTATTCTGTCAGAAGAATTCCTTTTGGAACTGAAAGGAATGGAACATAAAAATGTTGCTTTGGAAGTCTTAAAAAAGCTATTAAATGATGAAATCAAGAACCGTTCAAAAAAGAATCTGGTAAAAAGTAAATCTTTAATGGAAATGCTTGAGAACTCCATTAAGAGATATCATAACAAAATATTGACTGCTGCTGAAGTGATGGACGAACTCATTAAATTGAGTAAGGAAATTGTAAATATGGACAGTGAAGCCAAAGCAATGGACTTAACGGACTTTGAATATGCTTTTTACACAGCAGTTTCAGACAATGACAGTGCAAAAGAACTAATGGAAAAAGACAAATTGAGAGAACTTGCAGTAATCTTGACTGAAAGAGTAAAAGCAAACGCATCAATTGACTGGACAATAAAAGAAAGTGTAAGAGCAAAATTGAAAGTAATAATAAAACGTACCTTGCGACAATACGGCTACCCACCGGACATGCAAAAACTGGCAACAGAAACCGTATTGAAACAAGCGGAATTAATTGCAAACGAATTTACTAATGGGTAATGATAATTATCCCCATATTTTAAACAACAATTTAAGTAATTCTTTTTAATAAATTTGTTGCGATGGAAATAAGGTTTGAAAAACTAGAGGAAGAAATAATAACTTACTTATCAGGTGCAAGTGATAGCGTAGATATTGCTGTTTCATGGTTCACAAATAATAGGATATACAATACCCTATTAGAGAAAGTTAAAGAAGGTATTAATATCAGATTAATTACTCTTAGCGATAAAATAAACAACAACAAGGATGGGCTGGATTTTCAGAAATTAATTAATGCTGGAGTCAAGTTGTACCTATGTGCTGGACCTCATCTAATGCACCATAAATTTTGTATTATTGATAGTAAGATATTATTAAATGGTTCATGCAATTGGACAAATAGAATTGATGACAATGATGAGAATTTGATAGTAATAAAGGAACAAGCATTTGTTTTGGAATTTAAGAATAGGTTTAAATATTTATGTAGTAAAAATAAGTTTGTCGTTAAATACTACAAAGAAGAAAAGAGCAATGAAATTGAAAGAAATTTTATTCCTTTAGAATCAAATCAAAGTGACATAAATATAGATGAATGTGAATTAATAATTGTTTCAGCTAAAAATGAAACAAAGGGTTTTGTTACTTTAGATTATACATATCCTTCACCATTTGGAGCAGGGCTTAGAGGGCTTGAAAAAATGTTTGTCTCAATGTCTAGCTCTGAGATAAACAAACTTAGCCTGCATAATTCATAAAAACAAGCAAAATGATGTTAATATTCTGTAATACAGACAAATGCAAGCTTTGATAAAAAACATTAATTTTTTAAATAAAAATGGAGTTCATGTATATTTTTTTCCAA
>Ga0233431_1002337_pt1 | contig 26944 bp, 18 predicted proteins | sample SI_118_April2016_FD_179867 | JGI IMG/M metagenome (GOLD analysis project Ga0233431, IMG submission 179867) | Seawater microbial communities from Saanich Inlet, British Columbia, Canada - SI_118_April2016_200_MG | ecosystem: Environmental > Aquatic > Marine > Inlet | place: Canada: British...
GTGCTCTGATATTACAGGCCCGTGGGAGGATATGAAAAGGTCTTAAAAAATCTAAAAAAGCATCATTGAAACGAACCAAGTGGCCCGCCCGACTGATTACTGCAGTTACCATATTATCAACCACTACTTTTTTGGGTGTACCACCGAAATATTTAATCGCATTAAACAGACACCCATGTAGAACTTCCTGCTTTTGAGAATGTGTAAATTCGATATATAACATTCGGGAATAGGATTCGATCACTGCCAGGGCATATAATTTTCGTTTGGTATTTCCGTATATTATGGCTCCGAAATGTCCCCAGTCGATTTGAAAATCTTCCCCCGGTTCTGATTCGAAACGGATAAAAGCCGTTCTGTGCTTCGCCTGCCCTCTGGTCTTTTTAAGATATTCGTGCAGAATCGTTATTCCTCCTAAATACCCCTTATCTCTGATTTTTCTGAGAATTACTGGAGCACCGACCGTAGGATCTGTCTCAAGATATTCATTAATGACCGGTTTAAATGGATCCAATTTTGAACAGCGTTTTTTCCCGAGTTTAAATGTTTTCTCAGGATTTTTCAGATATCTGGCTACCGTATTGCGGCCAATGCCCAATAATCTGCCGATCTTTCGGCTGGAATAACCCTCATTATTTAATCGATGAATTTCGAACACAGTCTCTCTTGATATCATAATTCAGTCTTCTAACCGCCTGATGAGTTGTAAAAAAGAAGTCGGTGAACCAGGTAAAACATCGGTATAATTTTCGCCTGATAATGGTTTTAAAGGAAGTTCCAGTACCTGGTACAAAGGTGCCTCATAAACAATCAGATCTTCATCCATCAAAACTTGACGCAACTGCTTTAAGTCAGATGCGTCCAACTTCAACAAGCGGCAGATGGCTTTATCACCATAGTAAGATAGGCCGTAAGCATCAGATACCAATACTAAAAAAAGATACAGCAGTAGCTCACCTGGCCCGAGGCGTTTCATAAGCCCGTCCGTTAAAAACCGGTGCGGAATAAAGGCAAAACTGTCATGAACAGTACGAATACGTGATCGGTTTAAGACTCTTTTTTTCATCATGCCTCCGAGTGTGCGTTAATATTACCAACAGCATACCTGTTTTTACTCAAATTACGAGGCGTCTATCTTTGCAATTCACATTTTGGAGATACCGATCTATCTGGAATTATAAGGATATTTGCTCTCACCACGTCTATCTTTGCAATCACTGGAACAATCCAAAATTCATTTAAAGCCTGATGGGGAGATGGTTTTACCACGTCTATCTTTGCAATCAGTTTTGATGGATCTATTTTTGTGATATTTTCGGTAGCTGTTAGAAGGAACTTTTTTTCCTTTTTAAATACGCGTCGTCTTTGATTTCTCATTCTTTGTAGAATTCGATTTCGTTCTGTTTTTTTAACGGTTTTTTTTCGATAATTTTTCCAGTAATCCTTGGATCTTTTTTCTATCCAATCTTGATGTGCCTGTTTTTGCTCTGCTTTGAACTTTGGGTTTTTATTTAGCTCATCTCTTCGCCATTTGGCTTTTCTGGCGTTTTGGCAATCCGTTTTTCCACAATATTTCTGAGTATTACAATGTCTCTTGAATGGTTGTCCGCAAGGGATACAAATATCCTGAGTCATGATGGATTTACTATTTCCAAAGGTTGAGGTTTTAAATAAGTCAAATAGGAATCAAATAATGGGGAAAAACAAAAGAATTAAATAGGCCAAAGATAGAAATGATCTTTTGATAAAAGAAATAGCGGTCGTGAAATGTGGACCTAGAGGGTTGATTTGAAGTGTGGGTATAGAGAAATAAAATAGAATAAAGCTGGTTTGAAGAATAAAAAAAAATTAAATACGGGGTGGTTCCATTTTAAACCGAAGTATATTAACCCAAATAAAATGAATTAAATTGGTATCGAATTAAAACGGTGGTTACATGAAACGGAACTTTTTGATCTTATACAGCAAAGGGAAAAAGAGGGAGTTGATGTTGAACCATTTATAAACAAGTTTTGGGAAAATGGAGCTGAACGGTTTTTTATTTATTGTGAAAGTTTGCAACTGATAAAAGACATTGATCTAAATAGAAATCTATTTGATAAATTATTCCGTTTATCTTCGCTGTCTGTTCAGGATATTGGGGAGGTAGCTGATCTTCATAACTCAGTTCAAAACATTAACCAGGCAGTGAATCCCTCCATTCAATGTGTTTGCCTTGGTTGTAACGTGAATCACTTCATAGCCAACTGACTTGAAGGTTTTTGTATTTTGCTTTATCAGTTCTTCGTCAAACCCTGTCTCAGCTTGCTCGAAAACGGGCATAAATATTTTTTTCCTTCCAGATTTTTTGTCAGTAAAAGGAATGCTGTTTACGTAATACTCTCGATTCAGGACATTCTTAACAGACGTTTGAATATCGAGTACCTTATAGCCTTCATTGATCAAAATATCCCGTGTCATACTCAAAAACACATCAACCTCTCTAACTTCCTCTGAAAATAAATTGACATATCTATCACGTCCGACGATGTGTGTTAGTCCAATGACACCTTCATCAAGGATGATCATGGTTTGGTCGAGGTGAAAGAGCAATGATGGTGGCTGAACCTGGTTTTCAACCAAAATGACTACCCTGTCGACATTGAAATAACCTTTCAATTCTTTGATGATTTCTCGTTCAGACGGTTCTCTTTCTGTAGTACTTCGCCAAACGGTACTGGTCGATCTTAAAGTATTCGAGCCTACGAAGACTATTTTTTCATTTTTAAATTCATCAACCTGAACATTACCTCCTTGAAACGTCAATGGTGTCTTTAGCAGGCTGATACCCTGAGAAGCAAGATTTTTTAGATAATAGTTATCGTTGATGACTTTATCTTCAGTGATATCGCCATAAGAGATGAAATACTTATGGATATCGGGTACTAGCAAGAACGGTTTTCCACTTGTCCCTCTCGCTGCGTAAAACAGATCCCTCGCCCAGATAGATCCAAGCCCATTCTCAATACGATCACCCGCAGCCTCAATTTTTACCAGTTTGGGATGCTCAGGAAACAGCATGTAATAATTAACATCATTTCTAACTTGAGAATTGTAAGTCACATATCTAAAATTTCCTGAGTATCTCGCATCTATTTTTTCTTTGATTACGTCTAGGTTTTTTTCGGGTACAAGTATGATGGTTTCTGTATATGATGGAATTTTCTCAAGCAAATCATGATGGTGTTCAAGATTCAGATCTCTTGGGGAGAATGATACAACTATCTGGGACAACGTTTGGTGACGCTCTGGATGTACTGTATAAGTCAAACTTTGCTTCCTTTTACTGATCTCAGTATCTGAAGTCCGACCCAAAGAAACGGATTGTACTACGTCGTTGACAAAAAATAGCGAAATAATCCCTGAGGTAACTAAAAAGCAAAGAATGGGTACAGTCAATTTCCTATAATTCATCAATCAGCTCAACTATTGAATTTAGTGATTCGCACAACAGAACCGTTCGTCAGACTCTTGTAATCATCTCTATTTTCTTTACAACGACTCAAAAAATCACTACGGTATTTTTACTCAAATAATACCTATAAATTGAGTGCACTCATTTAGGCAGCCAATTAATTTTAGCACCAATAGCTGAATTGTTACTCATAGTTATATTTAACTTCACATCAAACTTGATATTATGAGCAAAGCCAGAGTTTTAGTGGTAGAGGATGAAGCAATTGTCGCTATGGAGACAGCGAAAAGCCTCCAAAACCTGGGGTATGAAGTGATCTCAACCGTCAATTCGGGTGACGTCGCCATCAAAAAAGCTGAAGACGAAAACCCAGATATTATTCTAATGGATATTCGCATTCAGGGCGATAAAGATGGTATCGAGACTGCTGAAATCATCCGCAATAAATACGGTATACCTGTAATCTATACCACAGCTTATTCGGATGATGAGAGAATCGAGCGTGCGAAGCAAACTATACCTTTTGGCTATATAATAAAACCAACACAGGAACGAGATCTTAAAGTCACACTTGAGATGGCACTTTATGTATCAAGAGTTGAATCAGAGAGAATAAAAACTAACCTGAAGTTAAAGGAAAGTGAAAAACAGTTAAAAGAAAGACTTAAAGAGCTGTCCTGCATGTATCAAATCGCTTCTCTTATTGAAAGATTTGGTAACGATATCGAAAAAATTCTGAAGGGAACATTAGAGATAATACCTTCTTCCTGGCAATACCCAGAGATTACGAAGGCAAAAGTTATGGTCGAAGGATACGAATACATGACTGAGGGATATACCGATTCAAACTGGAACCAAAAATCAGATATTCTAATAAACGGCTCCAAAGCAGGTTATATTGAAGTATGCTACCTGGAAGAAAAACTAGAAATTGATGAGGATGTGTTCCTCAAGGAAGAAAGGTTGCTGATTGATGCGATTGCCGAAAGACTAGGTAGAGCATGTGAACGAGTTGGAATAGCGGATCAGCTCAAGACAGAACAAGAAGCTTTGAAAAACAAAAACATTGCATTACATGAAGTGCTTTCAAAGATTAATGAGGAGAAACAGGACATTAAGAACTCAATAAATTCAAATGTCGACAAGATTATATTACCAATTATTTATGACCTGGAAAACCAGTTCCCTCAAGGGAATCAAAAAAATCTGCAATTGCTGAAAAGCAGTCTCACAGAAATTACGTCACCCTTTATCAATAAGATTTCTAATGCTGTGTTAAGTCTAACCCCAACCGAGTTGCAAATATGCAACATGATAAAAAGTGGTTTAAAAACTAAAGAAATTTCAAAATTACGCCATATTTCTTCCTCAACTGTTAACAGGCATCGAGAAAGAATAAGAAAAAAGCTGGGTATCACGAATGAGGATATCAATTTAGCGACTTATCTTATGTCCATTTCATAAGATTGAAATATAATCCCCACTTATCTAACATTCACCTCGATTGTCCTTAAATCCAGAGCTTGAAGAAAATTAATCTCATTTTATCATGCACTATTTTTACTCAAAAAATGCCTATATAATACTGGCACTAAACTATTTTAAATAATAAAAACAAATAATTAAGCCCTTGGACATTTGATGTGTTCATATTTGATATAAAACAGAAAATTCTGATATGCTTCTGCAAAGTCTAATAATCCCAGTTCCTTTTTTACTGTTTGCAATCTTAATAGGTTTCAGTTGTTTGCTGGTATGCTTGAAGGAGAAACTTGGCAATTCTAAGATAAAAAAGATTCTGAATTTATCATCATTTTGGATATTGAATCATTTTCTTAACAGAGAAATTAGACATTATGCAAACAGCTTTTGAAGAGTCTGACAACGATGCTTCTGATTGACAGATTCGCTACCTGGTAGGCCAGGACATTTGGAACAATGAAAATTAGGGTAAGATTAAAAAGCCGTATCTGAACACGTACGGCTTTTTGCATTTATCAGTATTGTTGATTGCCAGATTATCTAGATTCTAAACACCTCATATTCTCAAATTGTCTGAACCTGATTTTTGTTTTCGCAAATTAATTGGTGGATTGATATTTGCTTTTTTCTCACGTTATTTGGTTCCCTTATTATTCAAACAACTTTTTTTAAAAATAATGCTACTTTTTTTCATGTCAGATTGATCAACTTGCCAAACAGGGGAAAAACTATCCCTGGCCAATCCCGGGTTGTTGTCCAAAATGTAATGGTCGAATCTGGAAACATGGTTTCACCACCGCTTATTTCTTTCCTATCGAACACCCTCTCTACATCCAAAGACTAATTTGCCCTGATTGCAAGACAGTCTTCAGATTCCGTCCTTCTGGTTACCTGCCGTATTACAGTTATCCCCTGGTGATGATTTTTTTAGAGTTGTTCTGCAAAAAATCATTACCCGACAAACTGTCTAAGGTTAGCGTTGAAACACGAAGATCCTGGCTGCAGCGGCTTAAGAAACAGATTAAGCTGACTTTAATGAAGCTGAAGTCCAAAGATTACAAAAAAGGTTTTTTGGAATTGCTTGCAAGAGGTTTTAATCCTGTCAGCTATCCACTTAATTTGAAGATTCCACCACATTTTCCTGAACCCACCGAAGTCCACCTCTTTTCCGGTTAGTTGTTTTCTGGTTCAGTATTTTTTTCAGAACCAGAATCGTTAACCCTCAAAATAGAGGTAATAATGGATGAAAAGCAGAAAAAAGAGATCGCTGTGTTCAGGTATAGTGTCATCAGTGATCTCGTTTACTGGCGACCGGTCGGACTGCAAAGGCTGTCGGATGTAATCCACCGCAAAGCTGACCAGCAATGGAATATCCCGTACTCGGATCGTTGCACCGTCTCGGCATCCACTATCAAAAGGTGGTTGAATGCCTATCTGATAAACAAGGATATTAAATCGCTCTATCCTCAAAGCAGAGCAGACAACGGCTCCGCCAGGGTCATTGACGATGAAACGGCAGCCGTTTTGATTCAAACCAGAAAACAATACGGTGATATTCCTATTACCGAGATGATCTATATAATGGATCAAAAGGGTTTGTTGCCCCTGGTAGAGCCACCCAGCCTTTCTACCATTTATCGTTTCTTTAAAAATCATGGTGACCTGTTAAACAAAGTACCCAAAACAGACCGGAGACGATTTGAAGCAGAATTTCCCAATGATATCTGGCAGTCCGATGTCATGCATGGTCCCAAATTGAAGATAGAAGGAAAGCTCAGAAAAACCTACCTGATCGCACTTATCGATGATCACTCCAGGCTCATTTTAAATGCGACTTTTTATCTCAAGGAGAATCTCGATTGTTTTTTAGCCGCTCTGAAAGTTGCCATCATGAGGCGAGGCATCCCCAGAAAGATTTATGTGGATAATGGTGCTGCATTCAGATCCAATCATCTGGCCTATATCGCTGCGGCCTTGCAGATTAATCTAATCCATGCCAAACCCTATTCCCCCCAGGGTAAAGGGAAAATTGAGCGATTCTTCAGAACGGTCCGCGGTTCGTTCTTGTCTGAGCAGCTTATTTTAGAGTTGCTTGAAACCAACCATCCGCTGATGGAATTCAATGAGCGGTTTTCGGTATGGCTTATGGATCGATACCAACTAAAAAAACATTCCAGTACATCTGAGGCACCGCTAGAGAGGTTTAAAAATGGCATCGAAATGGTCAGACCGGCGCCCGATGATCTTCAAAGTTACTTCAGGAAGGCCGCTATGCGGACGGTTACCAAAGACCGGGTTGTACACCTTGATGGGAAGCTCTATGAAGCCCCCGTGGATTTAATCGGTGAGCGTATTGAGCTACTCTACCATAATGATACTAATCCCGATGTGGAAGCCCGATTCGATGGCAAGAGCTATGGAATTCTAAAACTGGTCGATCCGGGGGTCAATGTGAAGATTAAAAGAGCAAAGTACAATGCGGAAATAATCCTTGAAACCACCAAAAACCATGTAAATCTGGAACCTGGCAAACTCTTTAACAAGAAGCGGAGGACATCATGAATAAAACGTATAAAAACTATTTTGGCTTTTCTACAGAACCTTTCATCAGCGATATCCACTGTCAGGATATTTTAGTCACTCCCGAAATAGAAGCTGTGTCAGAAAGAATTCAGTATGCGGTTCGCTTGGGAGCAATAGCTTTGATTACAGGAGAAGTGGGGGCGGGCAAATCAACTGCACTCAGATGGTCTTTGGAACAGTTTCACCCTTCGGAGTACAAAACGCTCTGGATCACGGCTACTTCTGGGTCCATTTTAGAGTTCTATCGACAGCTACTCCGTGCTCTGGATAATGATGCCACGTCAATGTCCAAGGCATTTTACACCCGTACTATCCGCAAGGAAGTGCGTGAACTCATCAAAGAAAAAGGCCAAAAACCGGTTGTCGTTGTCGATGAGGCCTCGCTGCTCCGAATGGAAGTGCTTACAGAACTGCATACGATCACGCAGTTTGAGGGGGATTCTAAACCTTGGTTGCCAATTATCCTAGCGGGACAAATCAATCTGGAAGAAAACTTGAGATACCGTAAAGCATTACCGCTAGCTTCGCGTGTGGTTGCCCGTGGTTCTTTAGATGCTGTAAAAAAGAATGAAATGGATCAGTATCTAAGTCACCATTTAAGCATAGCCGGCATGAAAACCCAGCTTTATACCGATGCCGCACTAACAGCAATTTATCAAGGTTCAGGCGGCATTTACCGCAAAGCCAACAACCTGGCAAGGGGGGCCTTGATCGCCGCCGCTGTTGATAAAGCATCTCAAGTTATTCCGGAACATGTACAGATAGCATCGTCCGAAATTTTTTAACCTGTCAAGGGCTGACCTCCTGTCAGTCCTATCTTTACGCCAAATAAAGTGAGAATCCAGGATCAAGCAATTTGCGAATGATTCCAAATAATGTGAGAAAAGTTCAAATAATCTGACGATCGAGCCGCCATATAATCTGAGGATTTAATCCAAATAATTTGGCGATCAACAAGTATACGAAAGAATCGTACGTTAGTTTCATCCAGACACTATTGGAATTATCATAAAAATCTTTTAAAAAGAGAGACAATTCTGGTATGTTTCGCTTCATCAAGTTCAAATTCGATAGGTATGAAAGGTTTAATATTCTGAAGTAATACTCTTAAACTTGAATAGGCATGAATACATCAACATTTATTGGATTATTGAATAATGCTGCATTATTAGTAGCGTTAGCTTTGGTGTTCGATACGATTGTTCTACAACCAGCATTCGAAAAGACAACCATCAAAATCCTAACTGGAATTGTTTTTGGAATACTTGGTGTGGCAGTAATGTTGACACCATGGGAATTCATGCCTGGTGTCTTTTTTGATACACGATCTGTAATACTTAGTGTGGGAGGACTGTTCTTTGGAACCCTTCCAACATTAATAGCGGTGTTGATAACAAGTGGTCTCAGGTATTTCCAGGGAGGGGTTGGAGCATGGACAGGCATTGCGGTCATTACCACCTCAGCGGTATTAGGTGTACTGTGGAGACACAAACGCCAACGAGTACTTGATAGTATCCGTATTTCTGAACTTTATTTATTTGGCATCGTTGTTCATCTCTCTATGTTGGCTTGGATGTTAACACTTCCATGGTCAGTGGCGAAGGGTGTACTGTCTACCATTTTCATTCCTGTAATGGTTTTATATCCAATCGGTGCTGTTCTGCTGGGAAGGCTCATGGTTGCCCGAATTAACAGGAAGCAGGAAAAGGAAATACTGAAGAAAAATGAGGAACGATTGAAGACCATAATTGAAAACATGCCCGTGATGATGGACGCATTTGATGAAAACCTTAAAGTCGTTGCCTGGAACGCTGAATGTGAAAACGTCACTGGATACAGTGCTGACGAAATAAAACAACATCCTGAACCAATGAAATTGTTGTATCCAGACCCTACTTACTTCAAGGAGATCATGGAGCAAGTACCCAATGATGGTTTCGATTTCAAGAATAAGGAATGGAGACTTCAGGCAAGAGACGGTAAGGATCGAATTATCAACTGGAGCAATATTTCAAAAGCGCACCCCATCGATGGTTGGCACACATGGGCTATTGGAATTGACATTACCGATAAGGTCAGTAACTACGAGAAGCTGCGCAAAAGTGAGTCATTACTGTCATCATTTACCGAAGCACTCCCTCATCTGGCATTTATTTATGATGAGGAGGGGAGATATGTAAAAGTTTTTGCCACCCAGAAAGATCTGTTGATTGAAGATCCAGATATACTAGAAGGAAAGCTAATCAAAGATGTGCTACCCGATGAGCTATGTCAGCAATTTTTTGACGTAATCAATGAAACTATCAAAACCAACCAACCTCAGAATGTAGAATACAAACTCCAGGTAAAAAAAGGGGAAAGATGGTTTCAGGGTAGAACTTCATTAATGAATATTGAAATTGATGGGAAAAGAGCTGTTGTCTGGATTGCTTTTGATATTACTGACCGTAAATTCGCTGATAACCAAATCAAGGCATCCCTAAAGGAGAAGGAAACTCTTCTCCAGGAAATCCATCATCGTGTTAAAAACAACATGCAAATCATTGCCAGTCTGCTTAAACTCCAACTGAACGGAGATAAGAAGCGGGACGTTGATAACATCCTAAAAGAAAACATCGGTAGAGTTTATTCAATGGCTCAGATCCATGAAAATCTTCATCGATCTGACAAACTATCTGAAATTGATTTCAAACCCTATGTCCAGAAACTAACACAGATGCTGTCACAAACATACTCTGCTGATCCGAGGAAAGTGAATTTCCAAGTCGATACCCCAGAACTGAAACTCAATATCGATAAAGCTAATCCCGTAGGCTTGGTGCTTAATGAACTGATATCGAATTCTTTGAAATATGCCTTTCCAGACGGTCAACAAGGCACGATCAGTATCAAGTCAAGGATGATTGACGGAGGCGTCATTGAACTCATAATCACTGACGATGGGGTGGGGATACCAGAAGGAATTGACTGGGAAAGTATTGACACGCTTGGATTAAATCTTGTTCAAAATCTGGTAAGAAATCAGCTAAACGGATCAATTGATCATGATACTACAAACGGCACAAAATTTATAATTAAGTTTAATTCCGAATCAAATTACAAGTCATGAATGAAGCAAGGATTCTTGTTGTTGAAGATGAAGCCATCATCGCAATTTAGATTGAAAACCAGCTCAAATACCAGATATAGACTTTTTAAGAATCTTATAAATAGAATTAAATAATGAAAAGTATCATAAACTTAAGGTTTGGCTTATTTATAGTTTTATTATTTTCTGTTTACCTTACAACATTTTATAACTATCTACTTTTCCATAGTATTTCCGAAATTTTCAGTATCCTTATTGCAGTTGGAATATTCTTTTTTGCTTGGAATTCCCGTGAGTTTTTAAAAAACAATTACTTTTTGTTTATTGGTATTGCCTATCTTTTTATCGGTATAACCGATTTGGCACATACATTTAGTTATAAGGGTATGGGGGTATTTGTTGAATTTGATGCAAATTTACCAACTCAATTATGGATAACAGCTCGATACATGGAAAGCATTTCACTTATGATGGCTTTTCTGTTTTTAAAACGAAAATTTAATCCCCATTTACTGATAGCTACCTTCACTTTAATAACAATTTTAGTTTTCAGCTCAATCTTCTATTGGAAAGTTTTTCCTGACTGCTTTATTGAAGGATCAGGACTAACATCTTTTAAGAAAAACAGTGAATATCTTATTTCATCGTTGCTTTGTACTGTTATAATTCTGTTTTATAAATATCGTAGTCAATTTGATAAAAGCATTTATAAATTATTAATCACTTCAACATTTTTAACTATTATTGCTGAACTAGCATTTACCTTTTATATTAGTGTGTTTGGCTTTTCCAATCTGATTGGTCACTTCTTAAAGATCATCTCTTTTTATCTGATTTATCAAGCGATTGTTAAAACAGGACTTAAGAAACCGTACAACCTACTTTTTAAAGAATTAAAACAAAGTGAAGAAAGCCTGAAGGAAAATGAAACCCATCTGAACGAAGTCAATCAAAAGCTTAAATCAGAAATCATTGAACATAAGCAATCTCAAAAAATTATCAAGGAGAGTGAGAAAAAATACCGACAAATGTTTGAAGACAATACCGCAATAAAGCTCTTGATCGATCCTGAGGATGGCTCAATCGTAAATGCAAATCAAGCAGCACTTCAGTTTTATGGATATGAAAGACAAAAGTTAATTCAGTCGAAAATTATGGATATTAATATTCTTCCACCTGAAGAAGTTGTTGAAGAAATGCAGAATGCAAAATTGGAGAATCGTAAATTCTTTAATTTCCAGCACAGACTAGCTTCAGGAGAGATACGAGATGTTGAAGTTCATTCTGGGCCAATTATTAGTGAGGGAAAACATTTACTATTTTCAATAATTAATGATGTAACTGAACGTAGAAAAGCTGAAAATAAAATTAGTGCTTCGTTAAAAGAAAAAGAAACACTCCTTCACGAAGTTCATCATCGGGTTAAGAACAATATGCAGGTCATCTCCAGCTTGCTAAAACTTCAATCAGATAATATTGAAGACTACCAGATCAAGGAAGTTTTAAAAGAGAGTCAAAGCAGGGTATATGCAATGTCTGCTGTTCATGAAACGCTTCATGGGTCAGAAAACTTATCTGAAATTGATTTAAAAACCTACTTGTCTAAGATAACGACCGCCATATTTCAATCTAATTCTAATAGTTCTGGAAACGTTAAACTGAAAAGTGATGTTGAAGATTCACCCATCAGCATTAATCAGGCGTATCCAATTGGTTTAGTTGTCAATGAACTAATATCTAATTCTCTGAAATATGCGTTTCCAGACGACAGAAAAGGTCAAATCACTGTTAAGATGAAGAAACTGAAAAAGGGGCTTAAGTTAACCGTAGCGGATAATGGTGTTGGAATCCCAGATGAGTTAGATTGGAAAAACTCCAGTACTCTTGGACTAAAACTAGTCCGCACATTAGTCGAGAATCAACTTGACGGATCATTAGACATGGAGAGCAACAACGGAACAAAATTTACAATCAAATTCAATATTGAGACTTAATCATGAATAAAGCTAAAATACAAATCGTTGAAGACGAAGCCATTATCGCAATGGAGATTGAAAGCCAGTTGCAAAGCCTTGGCTACGAAATTACTTCAATTGTGGATACAGGTGTAAAAGCAATTAAGAAAGCTGAAGAAGACAAACCTGACATCATCTTGATGGATATTCGGATAAAAGGAGATATAGATGGAATAGATACTGCTGAGGCTATTCGATCACAGTTTGGTATTCCCGTTATCTTCTCAACAGCATACCTTGATGAAGAAAGAATTCAACGTGCCAAGATTACCATGCCATTTGGGTATGTACTAAAGCCGATTCAGGAAAGAGATTTGAAGGTGACGCTGGAGATGGCTTTGTATATTTCGAAGGTTGATAATGAACGCAAGCAAACAGCGATAGCATTGAGTGAAAGTGAAAAAAGGCATAGGGAATTGCATCATAATTTAATAGCTGGAGTTGTAGTTCATGCTCCAGATACTTCCATTTTATTAAGTAATCCCAAAGCAAGTGAGATTTTAGGGCTTTCCGATGAACAAATGAGAGGTAAAGAGGCTATTGATCCACAATGGCTATTTGTATATGAAGATGGAAAACCCGTTCCTTTAGATAAATATCCTGTTAATCATGTTGTTTCGACAAAACATGACCTGCATAATATGGTAATGGGAATAAATCGACCTCAAACAAATGATTTTGTTTGGGTTTTAGTAAATGGACATCCTTTACTCGATGCAGATGAAAAAATTGAGGAAGTTATAATAACTTTTATTGATATAACTGAATTGATACAAACCAGAAAATCACTTGAAAAGAGAGAAAAATGGTTTTCCACAACTTTAAATAGTATCGGTGACGCAGTTATTACAACCGATACAAAAGGTAATGTGACCATGTTGAATCCTGTAGCTGAATCATTGACGGGATGGAACCAAAAAGAAGTGACGGGCAAACCCTTGAAAGAGATTTTTAACATCATCAATGAGAATACAAGGGAACAAGTGGAGAATCCAGTTGAGAAAGTACTCAGGGAAGGTAAAATTGTAGGTTTAGCAAATCATACCTTCCTGATTGCCAAGGATGGTAAAGAGATTCCCATTGATGACAGTGCTTCACCGATTAGAGACAGCAGTGGAGAAATTATTGGTGTCGTTTTAGTCTTCCATGATATCATCGAGCGCAAACAGGCAGAGGCAGAACTGAAGCAGAATGAAAAAAAATATCGAACACTATTTGAAAATTCACCCTATGGTGTCTTTCTGGTAGATGACAATGCAAAATATATTGAAGTAAATGATGCTGCGTGTGAAATGACAGGTTATAGTAAAGAAGAATTGTTGTGCTTGTCGATTCCCGAAATATCAGCCCCCGATGATGAGGCTCGAAATCAAGATATGAAACCTTTTTTAGATATCCAAAGCACAGGTAAAGGAGAAGGGATAATACATTTAAAACACAAAGATGGCTCCATATTTAAAGCAAATTTAAAAGGCGTTAAAATTGATAATGACTCAGTTGTGGGTATTTGTGAGAAACTGAAGGATTGATTGTCTTCGAAGTTAAGAAATGAATGTGTCATTCGACTTATTGCATAGTACAGACTTAAAGAGTTATTTTTGAACAAGATAACAATTAGTAGAAGATAAATAATCATGTTCTGAAATGCATAATATATTGACTTATTAACTGTTAATGAAATTTCAACTAAACCGAAACCAACTATAATTGTTTGACTATCAGTATTTATGGAAAGTAATAACGGAACCAAATTCACTATCAAATTCAACATCGAAACCTAATCATGGATAAAGCTAAAATACTCATTGTTGAAGATGAATCCATTATTGCAATGGAGATAGAAAACAGTCTCCAGAAACTCCATAGTTTATTCATTAATCTAACATTATAAACAGACAAATCGTGACCATGAAACCAGCTCAAACAGTAAAATTTAGATTTTTAGGGGTTACTTTATTACTTGCATTGTTAGGCTATGCCGGCAACTATATGAGCGTGCCGATAGTTTACAGTGTCACATTTATCTTTGGCAGCATATTTAGTATTATTGCCTTGCGATCAATGGGATTTCGGCTAGGAATAATAACAGCCTTTCTGGCTTCGATTTACACTTACTATTTATGGAATCATCCATATGCCATTATTATTTTTACTGCAGAGATCATTTGGATCGGGGCTGCGTTAAAAAAAGGAAAAAGCAACCTCATCATCATAGATAGTGTTTTTTGGCTGGTACTCGGAGCGCCTTTGGTTGCTCTGTTCTACTATGGTGTAATGCACCTTGGGATACAGATCACTGCTATTATTATACTGAAACAAGCGATAAATGGAATTCTCAATGCGTTGGTGGCAAGTATCATTTTAACTCACACACCTGTTATCTTTTGGATTCGAAGGGAAAAAACAAAACAGAAATCGGCATATTCTCTTTCAATATTCCATTTAGTGTCGGCATTCCTGATGGTGCCAACACTTGCGCTAGTATTGATCCAAAATTTTCAGGGTCTTTCCTCAACCCAGGAACGGGTTATTCAAGAGGTTGCCGTAGGTGCGAAAGAAACAAAAAATATGGTTACCGACTGGTATTCTAGGCATATTAATGCGATCCGCTCCATTAGTGAAATTAGTTCAAAATACCCAACATCTCCTTCTGCAAAACTGCAGGAAGAATTACATCACATTTCTACCTTGTTTCCTGATTTTCACAATGTTTACCTTGGCGACTCAAACGCTACCACATTCGCTTTCTATCCTGCCGTAAACGAGAAAGGGCAATCTACGGTCGGCATCAACTTTGCGGACCGGCAATATTTCAAACAGTTAAAAAAAACGTTACGACCTGTTATTTCTGATATAATGATGGCCCGAGGGGGTGTCTTTCAGCCTACTATCACTATTAGCGTTCCTGTTTTGGTTGATGGAAAACTCTCCCACTTTGGGCTTGGAGCGATAAATCTTCAAAAATTGGAATTAATGCTTCAAACGATGGGAGGCCGAAAACACTTGATCTGCACTATCACAGACAGTCAAAATGATGTTGTTTACAGCTCTGATCCATCCAGAAAACTACTTTCAAAAATATCTAACACCGATAGTGGCCAAATTATATCGCCTTCATCCAATGTTTTTCTGAGGATTCCAGGTAGTAAAAAAAATATTAGCATTATGAATACATGGAAAGACGCTGTTTATTTTACAAAGCTTCCCATACAGGGAACCCCGTGGACCCTTCTGGTTGAGTATCCGGTCGGACCGCTCCAGAAAAGCTTCTACAATGCAGCCATTTTATCACTTGGAACGATTTCTCTGATCTATTTGGTCATGATAAGTCTGGCATTTTTCATTAGCAATTTACTGACCCGTCAGCTCAAATCTCTATCTCTGACATCCAAAGATATTCCACTAAAGATCGACAGAGGAGAGGAAATATTTTGGCCACAGTCAGATATTGCTGAAGTCTCAGAGCTTATAGAGCATTATGAACAGACAGCATTAACCCTTGAAAATAGGTTGCTGGAAACACGAGAACGATACAAAGTACTCGTCGATATTTCTCCTTCGGGGATCTGGCTAACCGATAAGACCGGTAATGTGACTTACACAAGTGCCAAATGGAATGAGATTACAGGCTTCAAATCAGAAAATGCTTTTGGAAAAGGGTGGATAGATGGAATACATCCGGATGATAAACAAAGGATTTCTAAAGATTGGGATACCTGTATAACGAGCAAATCTGATTTTCAAGCGGAGTATTGTTTGGCAAATGCGGACGGAAACAGCCAATGGATCTGGTCGATCGCCTCAACCATTAAAGAGAAGGAAAATGAAATTGGTTGGATCGGAACCATAACAGATATTACTGACCGAAAAACCAAAGAAAAGCTGAAAATTTCCCTCAAGGAAAAGGAAACCCTTCTTCAAGAAATCCATCATCGAGTAAAAAACAACATGAACGTGGTGTCAGGTCTTCTCAGTCTGCACAAAAGTTCAACCCAAAATGAAGAAGTTAAACAAGCCCTTCAAGAAAGTCAGGGGAGAGTCTATGCCATGTCAGCGGTCCATGAATCGCTTTACAATTCAAAAAATCTTGCTGAGATTGAGCTAATTCCGTACTTGAACAAACTAACCAATTCATTGGTTCAAACCTATTCAGTCAATCCGCGCAAGGTACAATTAAAGATAGATGGTGATAACGTCAAGGTGAATATCGACAAGGCTTCCCCACTTGGACTGATGATCAATGAGCTGATCTCCAACGCCATGAAATATGCCTTTCCAGATGAGCGCAATGGCGAGATAGTTGTGACTACACGAATGCAGGATGATCAATTGGAGTTGAGCATTAAAGATAACGGTGTTGGAATGCCAGATGAAATAGATTGGAAAAACTCCAGTTCTCTGGGACTTAAACTGGTTCGCACTCTAGCCGAAAACCAACTCGACGGATCAATAGACATGGAAAGTAACAACGGAACAAAATTCACTATCAAATTCAATATCGAAACATAATCATGGAAAAAGCCAAAATACTCATCGTTGAAGACGAAGCCATTATCGCAATGGAGGTGGAAAGCCAGTTGCAGAGCCTTGGGTATGAAGTGACTTCAGTTGTTGATACCGGTGAGAAAGCAATTAAGAAAGCTGAAACAGACAAACCGGATCTCATATTAATGGATATTCGAATCAAGGGGAAGATGGACGGGATCGACACTGCCGAAGTCATTCAAAAACAGTTTGAAATCCCTATTATCTTTATTACGGCATTCGCAGATGAAAAAGAGGTTGACCGGGCCAAAAATACGCTCCCCCTGGCCTATTTATTAAAACCGATTCAGTATCGGGAATTAAAGGTTGCCACTGAGCTGGCCCTCCACGTTGCCAAAAATAATCGGAAACGAAAAGAAGCTGTGGCTGCCCTTCAAAAATCAGAGCAAAAATTAAGACTTCACTTTGATCAGACACCATTAGCCGTCATTGAATGGGATTTGGATTTTAGAGTCACCCTTTGGAATCCAGCGGCATCTGCTATTTTCGGTTATGACGCATCGGAGGCGATTGGACAGTATGGTGTTGGTCTGATCATTTCAAAAAATGAATCGGAACCGACTGAGGCGATCAGGCAAAAATTACTTAAAAATAAAGGCGGTGAGCGCAATACCAACCAAAATATCACCAAAAGTGGAAAAACGATTATTTGTGAATGGTATAACACACCACTGGTGGACCAGGAAGGGAATGTGATTGGTGTTGCTTCGCTGGCGCATGATATTACTGCCAGAGTGAAAGCTGAACGTGAGTTGCTAGTAGCAAATACGCAACTTGAAGCGTTAACAAACCAATTAAAAGATGAGAACCTTTATTTAAAGGAAGAGATCAACCAGACGCACAATATTGGCAACATTATCGGTCAAAATAATCAATTCAGAAAAGTACTGGGTTTGTCTGAAAAAGTCGCAAGCACTCCGACCACAGTATTGATTTTAGGTGAAACCGGTACGGGCAAAGAGCTATTAGCGCGTGCGATTCATGAATTAAGTGATCGTAAACAGTATCCACTGGTTAAAGTTAACTGTGCAGCCTTGCCTGCAAATTTAATAGAGAGTGAGTTATTTGGCTATGAAAAAGGGGCTTTTACAGGAGCGACAACCAGTAAAAAAGGCCGTTTCGATTTAGCCCACCATGGGACGATATTTTTAGATGAAATTGGGGATCTCCCTTTGGGATTGCAAACTAAGCTTCTCAGAGTCTTACAGGAAGGAGAATTTGAAAAATTGGGTGGAACTGCAACCATTAAAGTTGATGTTAGAGTGATTGCAGCCACTAATCAAGACCTTGAATCCTTATGTGCAGATGGAAAATTCCGAACCGATCTGTTTTATCGACTGAATGTCTTTCCCATCGAAAGCCCGCCACTACGACAACGTCTGGATGATATTCCTATTTTGGTCAACCATTTTGTCAGCAAGTTTAATCTGAAAATTGGAAAGAATATCGAATATGTTTCTGATAAGATAATTGCCATGCTGCAGAGTTATGAATGGCCAGGCAATATCAGAGAACTTGAGAATGTTATTGAACGTGCCATGATTATCAGTTCGGGACCTCAACTGATAATCGGGGACTGGCTGGTTAAACAACTGAAAACAAATACCAATACCTCCGTAAAACCCTTGGATGAAGTTCAAAAAGAGCATATTGTGAGCACACTGCAAATGACCCACGGTAAAGTCAGTGGTGATTCCGGTGCAGCAAAACTCCTTGGACTAAAACCGACAACTCTTTTTTCCAGAATGCAAAAGTTTGGTATTAAAATCGATAAAAATATTTACTAAATATCGTAAGTTTCCATTTTTCCGTAAACTTTCTTAGGTCTCCTCTTTACATATTTTCTTTTCCCAAAAAAGTAAATTAAATGATAACAGTTTATTAGACTTTAGTTTACTACTCTTCATGCTTTGGCATCCCTCTGGCAGTTAGGAAAACAACCATTTGAAGTTACCTTTGAAATTGGGTGACAGCAGTTGGGTAATATTAAAGACAATCGAAAAACTGAAGTCTGTTTTCAATCGCTTTCTGTATCCTGCTTTTATAAGAAAACGTTTCCCTGGTTAAATGATGAATTTAAAAACTTTGAGTGAGGATCATTTTAAAAGCACGATTGATTCCTGCCCGGGTCTTGTGATTTTGGTTGTGACAGTACCTTGGAGCGGCAATAGTTACATGCTCGAATTGACTATCACTAATCTTCCAGAAGCGTTTTTGAAACTTGTTTCCGTTTTTAAAATTGATTTCGACCAGAGTAAAAAAATAATTGAAACCTTTAGTGTCAGACAGGTTCCAAGTATTTTGTTTTTAAAACACAGTCAGTTGATTGATCAATTGACTGGCGCCATTTCAGGAAAAGAATTGTTAAAAAAAATTCAATCCTTGTCTGTATGAAAACCAGAGCCTGAATGCAAAACTGAAATTGGATTAAAATACGCATTTAATCTTTTTAAAAAAAGAGAAGATATAATTTCTAATCATTGGAGAATATTATGTTTAAAAATATGAAGCTTGGCATTAAAATCGGTGGTGGTTTTGGTGTTTTGATTATTATCGCCTGTACTTTAGGGTTAATAGCTGTATGGAATATGGCGGGTGTGAGTTCGGATGCTTCCCGATTGGCTGACGCCTATGTACCTGAAGTTGCAGTAGGTAACAGTGTCGAGCGAAATTCATTGATGGTCATGTACAATATTCGAGGGTATGGTTTCACTGAAGAATCCAGTTTCCTGGAAGAAGGGAAAAAATACCTGGTCAATGTGCAAAAAGCTTTGGCTGATGCGACATCCCTGGCCCAAGCGCAGTCCTTACCCGCCCTGACTGAAAATGCACGTATCGCCAATGAAGAAGTTGCCAAATATTCAGGACTGGTGGAGCAATCCACAGCCAAGATTAAAGCCATGCAGGGCGATCGTTCACAAATGGATACGAATGCCGCACAATTTATGAAAAATGCCGGCGATTACCTGACTTCACAAAATGAGGCGATTAAAGTAGAAATAAGCCAGGTGGAATCCGCTGCCACATTGAATAAACGATTGAAAAAGATCAACGAGATCAATGATGTGATCGATCTGGGGAATGAGGTTCGGATCGCAGCCTGGAGAGCACAGGCTCAAAGGGATCCGTCAATCATTGAACAATCCTTAATCAACTTTCCAAACATTGAAAAACTTTTAGACACTCTCAGGGACACTTCCACAAGGGAAATCAACCTGCGTCAGATTAAAGCTATCCGGGATGGGGCCCAAGGCTATGAGGATGCAGTAACAAACCTGGTCGGTAACTGGAAGGAACTGGATCAGATCGGCGATAACAGAAACACAGTGGCTGACCTAGTTTTACAGGCAGCCCAAAAAACAGCACAGGTGGGTATGGAAGAAACAGATGCCATTGCCAAACAGTCTGTTGTCAACCTGGATAAGGCTTCCACCATCATGTTGATCGGATTGATTGTCGCGTTAATTATTGGCATCCTGGTTGCTATTTTTCTGACCCGTGGCATCACCGGTCCTGTAAGCTTGGGTGTGCTTTTCTCACAGGAGCTTTCTGAGGGGAATCTGGATGCACGACTGGATGTCAATCAGAATGATGAGATCGGTATTTTAGGTAAGGCCATGCAGGCGATGCAAGCTAAATTGCGTGAGATCGTTGGTCAGGTTAACAGTGCTGCTGAAAACGTTGCCTCAGGCAGTGAAGAACTCAGTGCCACCGCCCAACAACTTTCCCAGGGTGCTACCGAACAGGCAGCCTCTGTTGAGGAAACCAGCGCTTCTATGGAAGAAATGGGATCCAATATTCAGCAAAATGCTGATAACTCACAACAGACTGAAACCATCGCCTTGAAAGCCTCCAAAGATGCCCAGGAAAGTGGTGAGGCTGTTTCAACAGCCGTGACTGCTATGAAAGAGATTGCATCCAAAATATCCATTATTGAAGAAATCGCCCGTCAAACCAATCTACTTGCCCTCAACGCAGCCATTGAAGCGGCCAGAGCCGGGGAACATGGTAAAGGGTTTGCAGTGGTCGCCGCTGAAGTGCGTAAATTGGCAGAACGTAGTCAAAATGCAGCCGGGGAGATATCAGAACTTTCTGCTACCAGTGTGGACGTGGCTGAAAAAGCAGGTATCATGTTAACCAAACTGGTGCCGGATATTCAAAAAACAGCGGAATTGGTTCAGGAAATCAGTGCTTCCAGTGTGGAACAAAATTCAGGGGCGGAACAGATCAGTAAAGCGATTCAGCAACTGGATACAGTTATCCAACAAAATGCCAGTGCAACAGAAGAAATGGCCTCTACTTCAGAGGAGTTGTCATCCCAAGCGCAAATGCTTCAAGACACCATTTCATTTTTTAAGGTTTCAGCTTCCGGACAAAACCGTCATCAGAGTTCCTATATCACTAAAGTTCAAAAAAAGCAGACGGCTCACCTTCCCGCGCACATGACAAAAAATAGTAGTGGAAATAATAAACCCGCTCTGGAAAATCATTCAGCAGATAGTTCTGAAAAGAGCACTGGTGTCAGTTTACTATTAGGTTCAGAATCAGGGCATGCTGATAGTGAATTTGAACGCTTCTAGGCGACTTAAAAAAGCATTTTGGAATTTTATAAGGGAAGGATCTGGTTTTTGCGGATCCCAACCTATTTTAAAGACGAATGATTATATATGGATATCTGCTATGGCAACATTAGACTCGGTGGTTACCAACCAGTATTTTACCTTTAAATTAAGGGAAGAGATTTTTGCAATTGAAATCGTAAAGGTGCGTGAAGTATTAGAATTTACGCAGATTACCAAAGTCCCTCAAACACCGGCCATGATGAAAGGGGTGATCAATTTACGCGGAAGCGTGATTCCGGTGATCGATCTGAAACTGAAATTCAATATGGGTGAAGTTGAAAACACGATCAATACCTGTATTGTGATTATCGAACTGGAACTGGATGGTGAGAAAATGATGATTGGCGCACTGGTAGATGCAGTTAAAGAAGTGATGGATCTGGATTCAAATCAAATCGAACCGCCGCCCAAAATCGGGACCAAACTCAATACCGATTTTATTAAAGGGATGGGTAAACATGAAGATCAATTCATTATTATCTTAGATATTGAAAAAGTATTCAGTACCGAAGAAATAACCCTGCTTCAAAACGAAGGAGATCAGTAAACAATTGCTTGATGGTTTTAACGGGGTTTCCTGGAAAAGGGGCACATACTAACGAAATGAATGTGATTCCAAACAATGGACTTGTTTAATGTTGGTGATGACTGTTCGGGTGGGGGCCCCTGAAAGGGAATGGTTTTCACAAGGGCGCAAAAAAGCGACGATATTCAATAATTAAAAATTTTATAGGGATGGATAAAATTGAAACCTCAGGCAAAGTTCCGGCTTAAACCCGGTGATTATTTCGTCACGGACAAAGAACTCATGATCACAACACTTTTGGGTTCCTGTGTATCGGTTTGTTTTTATGATCCAGTCAATCGAATCGTTGGCATGAATCACTACCTGACAGTGAGTGATTACCAAATTCAAAACTCACAATTCGCGTTAACAACAGGCCGGGTTGCTGAACAAGCCATGTCGCAGGTAATCAGTAAGATGTTAACCAAAGGTGCACAATACCATCTGATTAAAGCGAAGGCATTTGGGGGTGCATCTGTTTTAAAGCTCAGCGCAGAAGCCACCATTACAGTTGGTCCGGGCTTACAGAAAATCGGAAAGCAAAATACGGCGTTTGTCAAAGCCTATTTAATACAGGCAAAAATTCCATTGGTTGCCCACGATTTAGAAGGAACAACTGGCAGGGTCATCTATTTTAACACAACAGATTTTTCAGTGATGGTTAAAAAAATTAGACCCCCGTCTCAGTTTAACGGGCTACTTAATAAAACACCAGTTGATATACCTAAAAATTTGGATTGGCAAAAATCAAATTATACCGGAGCAGAAGCAATCATTAACTGAAAATGAGTTAGTAACCATTTAGGTTTTTAAGGGTTTAACAACGGATGTAAAAAAGAAATATACGTGCATACCAATAATATTTCGCTGAATGAATGCCCCCTGGACTTTGGCTTGTTAATAATCTGGGGGAAAATCAACCGGAAGGTCCGTTATAAATGATTTTAGATTACGGAACTTAATATTCAATTTGCTTAAAAACTGCGTAAACCTGAAACCAGCTAACACAATGAAAAAAAACAAGATACTGATCGTCGAAGACGAAGCGATTGTCGCCTTGGCACTTCAAAGTAATCTGGGAAAACGGGGATACGCTGTCATTGCAACCGTGGATACGGGTGAAAAAGCGATTCATAAGGCGTCTGCTGAAAATCCGGACCTTATCCTGATGGATATTCGCTTAAAAGGACCCCTGGATGGTATTGAGGCTGCTGCGCGTATTCATGCTGTTTTGGATATTCCGATCATTTTTCTGACCGCTTATGCAGATGAAGAAAAAATGGAACGCGCTAAACTAACACTACCATTCGGGTACCTTTTAAAGCCAGTTCAGGATCGAGATCTTAAATCGACAAAACAATTATTAAATGCCAGGGAGTATCATGAGTAAAACAAATATTTTAATTGTTGAAGACGAATCAATTATCGCTTTAGAAATACAATCCCATTTAGAAGACCTGGGTTATGAGGTAGCAGGAATTGCAAGTTCAGGTGAAGGTGCTATTAAAAAAATTAAAGAAAACCAAGTAGATCTGATTCTAATGGATATCCATTTGAAAGGAGACATGGACGGCATTGAAGCAGCAAATGCAATCCCTTTAGTTTATCCGGTTCCCATTGTCTTTTTAACTGCTCTTAGTGGAAAAGACATATTCAGCAGGGCCAAGCGTATTCGACCTTATGGATATCTGTTGAAACCTTTTCAAAAACGGGAGTTATCCGTAGCGATTAAAATGGCGCTGTATATATTTAAATTAGAAACAGAAAAAAAACAGGCCCTGGATGATTTACAAAAATCTCATGATGAACTGGAAAGCGCTGTCCAAAAACGTACGGCTAATTTAATCCAAGCTAATAATGAATTACAGAATGAAATCGAAAAACATAAACTGACTGAAAAAATGTTAAGACAAAGTCAAAAACAGCTGAAGGCATCACAGAAAGAAGCTGTCAAAGCCAATAAGTCAAAAAGCTTCTACCTTGCTAATATCTCTCATGAGTTACGAACGCCCTTACACCATATTCTCAGTTACTCTGGTTTTGGAGTTAATAAAATAGATAAGGTGGATAGAAATAAATTGCTGGGTTACTTTAAAAAAATCAACGAAACTGGAAGCAGTATGGCTAATTTACTAAACGACATCTTAGACCTCTCAAAATTAGAATCCGGAAAAATGGACTATGAAATGAAACAGGAAGATCTACCCCAAATTGTTAATAATGTTGCCAATGAATTTCAGTCTGTAATCGAGAAAAAGGACTTGATTCTAGAAATCATCCAAAGGAATAAAGTTTCAGCAATCACAGCGGATGGCCTTAGATTGGCTCAAGTTATTCGAAATCTTTTATCAAATGCTATCAAGTTTACACCCTCAAAAAAGAAAATTATCATTACTATTGATCAGGAAATTCCCGAAGGTGTAAACTTGGTAACAGATCAAAATGTCACGGCAGCACTATCTTTTTCAATCAAGGATCAAGGAATTGGAATTCCAGAAAATGAAATCCATTCAATTTTTGATCAATATACGCAAAGCAGCAAAACAAAAAACAGGGTAGGAAGTACAGGACTCGGTCTGGCGATCAGCAACGAAATTATCAAAGCTCATTATGGGAAATTAATAGCTGAAAATAATAAGGAAGGAGGAACAACATTCAGTTTTATGGTACCACAACAGCAGAAAACAGTCTCTTTATAAGGCATTGCAAAGTAAACAATAACGGTCCAAATTTCGCTTTTAAGGCATAATCATGGAAAAAGCCAGAATACTCATCGTTGAAGATGAAGCCATTATCGCAATTGATCTGTCGACTGTCGACATGGAAAACAAAGTTAGAATAAAATTTACACCAAAATTCAAAGACTAGGAAACTATCACATACAAACTTGAATAGAGACCATGAAATTACAATATAAAGCTGCCGGATTGATGATACTCATCGGAGTGATTATTTTACTTCTTTTAACAGTTTTTTATACGGTACAAAATCGGCAAGTTGTCTTACAAAAAGAACTGCAGAATATTAAAAATATCTCTGAAGAAATAGCGCGACACATGGATAGCCATCTAAAAGCAAATGCTCAAATTGCAAGCACAATATCAAGTGCGCCTATTATCCTGGGTGCTTTGCTGAAAAGTAATTCTGAATTTGAAACTCTCTCTGAAACTGAGCGGAAAAACGAAATTAATACACGCAACCGTCAATGGAAAGAATCAAAAGATATCAGTGATTCCTTTATTCAAAAACATCTGTCGAATCCGGTTGCTAAGTTTTTAAAAATGCAACAAATCAACATACCAGGATTTTATGGAGAGATTTTTCTTACCAACCGTTTTGGTGCTATGATTGCGTCTACAGGCAAATTGACAACGCTGGCTCATGCCCATAAATATTGGTGGAAAGCGGCTTACCATGAAGGAGAAGGTAGAATTTTTTTTGATGATCGCGGATTTGATGCCTGTGTAGAAGGGTATGTCATTGGTGTTGTCGTTCCAGTCAAAAAGAATAATAAAATTATCGGAATCTTAAAATGCAATATAAATATCATGGGGCCTCTAACCAATGTCCTTCAAGAATATGATTCATTACATCACGGCAAGATTCAAATTGTTCGAACCAAAGGTCTCATCCTGGCTGAGAAGGGAAAGGAACCTCTATCAAACAAGCTGCGTGAAGACTGGATCCAGCGTTTACAAACAAAAAAAGTGGGTGCTGAATTCATTGAAGAAAACAACAATAGAAATCTGGTCGCTTATTCTCCCATTAGCCTTACCATGGGTTCAGAAAAATTTGGGTTTGGCGGCAAGTATGAATCGGTTGATCATATCAAGGGCAACGAAGGTGAAGGATGGCATGTCGTCATTACTCTGGGAGAAGAGGTCGCCGTCAAAGATGCCGATAAGACAACAAGACTGTTAATAATAGTAGGACTTGTCTTTACTGCATTAACTTCTTTTATTGCTTTGTTTTTAGGCAGATGGATTGCCAAGCCATTAGTTCAGCTTACAGATACTACTCAGAAGATAGGTGAGGGGCATCTCGATACCAGAATCAATATTGTCACGAATGATGAAATCGGAAACTTGGCAAAATCGATTAACAACATGACGGAAAATCTCGAAAACACGTTGACATCACGGGATAATCTAATCCAAGAAATTGAATTACGAAAACAAGCAGAAGAACGAATCAAAGCCTCTCTCAAAGAAAAAGAAACCCTGCTGCAAGAAATCCATCATCGGGTTAAAAACAACATGTCGGTCATCTCAGGGTTGCTAAATCTTCAGATGAACAACACAGATAATAAGATAGCCAAAGAAGCCCTGCAAGATAGTCAAAACCGAGTGCAGTCCATGTCCAAGATCCACGAAACGCTCTATTGGTCTGATAATTTGGCGGCCATTGACTTAAAAACATATCTATCCGAGCTTGGCGGAACTATTTTTCAGAATTATTCCATCAGCAATAAAGTACAATTTAAAGTCGAAGCGGAAAATATCATGATAGGTGTTAAACAGGCATCACCAGTTGGATTGATCGTCAATGAACTGATTACAAACTGTTTGAAATATGCTTTTGCAGATGACA
>Ga0233431_1002341_pt1 | contig 26931 bp, 28 predicted proteins | sample SI_118_April2016_FD_179867 | JGI IMG/M metagenome (GOLD analysis project Ga0233431, IMG submission 179867) | Seawater microbial communities from Saanich Inlet, British Columbia, Canada - SI_118_April2016_200_MG | ecosystem: Environmental > Aquatic > Marine > Inlet | place: Canada: British...
TCAGCACCTTTTTCTTTTGCCAACTTAAATGAGTTAAGAGAACTCTCAGGAGCATAATCCATAGCACCCCTATGAGCAATAACCGCAGGATCATTCTTTATAAGAGATCTATCAACATTAGGCTCAGGCTTATCAATCATTACAGAGAACGTCACAAGAAACATTAAAGCAATCAACAACAACACAATAACAAAGAATAACTTTCTAACAGTTTTTATTGAGACTTTTTTACGGGCCATCTTTAGTATTTTGCCTTGTTTCTCCCTCTAGACTCTACAATCTCAAATCTTTTTAAAACTTCCTTAGAATTCTCACAATTTTCTTCATAACTCTTCAGAACTTCAGCAAAAGCTGTTTCATATACTGTGTGATGCTTAGACTCTATTGCTTGCCTTAACAAATGCAAATCAACAGCTTTATCCTCAACTTTATCAGAAAAGAAACTCAATCCAAAATCAATCAGAAAAACTTCACCTTCACTCACCATCATGTTAGAAGTAGTTAAATCTCCATGGATTATTCCTTCATTATGCAATCTCGCAACTAACTTACCAACTTCTGAAGCATATTTAGAATATTCAACATCAAATACATCTCTTAGCTTCTCACCAGAGATCTTTTCCATGTGCAAGATACCATCTTTCCCTTCAACTCTCAAAGTCTTTGGCACAGGAAAACCTTTCTCCTTTAATCTGTCAAGAACTTTTGCTTCTCTCTTAGTTCTTGATTTTCTTAGATTAGAATCAATCACAGAATGCCTATAGGTTTTTACAAATCTCTCTTTAACTATAACATCCCCATTCTCATATACCTTAGCTTCCGCACCTTGTGCTATCTGTTTCATAAAAACATGACAAACTCAACTCATTTATAAAATAATTGCCAAAGCCAGTGAAATAAGCAAATAAATTTATATAGTAAATAAGCCAACACTAGCATATGAGCTTATTTGGTTTTTTTCACAGAAGCGAGATGGATAAATTTATCTCCGCAGTTAAGAAAAGAAAGCGGAATCTTCTACACACTACAAAACATCTTTTCGCTGAAGAAAAAAAAATGATACGACTTTCTGAATTAGAAAATCATCTTCTAACCTCTGCTGAAAAATTAGACCCTACTGAAAAAGCAGCAGTAGATAAAGTCATTGCAGAAAACAGAACAGAAGAACAAATTTTGAACTACTTAGCAAGAATCGAAAAGCAAGTTGTATCGCTAATTGAATCAAAAGATGTTGAAGCAATTCGAACAAGACTAAAAAAGTATCTTTATGTTATTGATCAATTAACAAGAAGGATAGGTAACCTCGAGAATACAAAAAAAGCTCAAATGGCGAGAATAACAGAAGAAGAAGAAAAACTCGCAAGAGATGCAGAAAGAAAAGCCTTTGGAAAAACAGTTCAAGATAGAGAAGATAAGAAAAAAGCATTAGAATTAATGAAACAAAGTCTTAAAGTTGAAAAGAAAGAGAACGCAATTGCAAGAAAAAGATTTTTCAGAAGTGTAAGCGGTCTTGGTACAGGCGCAAACAAACTTATGACCGCACTCATGAAACTTACATCCGAAGCTGCAAAGGCGGCAGAAGAAGGTGCAAAAATTGCAGGTAACGTTGGAAAAATTGGTACCGCAGTGACTAAAAAGACTGCCGAAGTAGTTGCAAAGGCACTTAAATAGCCCCAATCATTCTATACAAAACTTTATAAAACAAATACTAAAGAGAAAATAACATGCTGCCGTGGCACAATCTGGTACTGCGCCGGTCTCGAAAACCGGTTTCCTCACGGATATCCCGGTTCAAATCCGGGCGGCAGCGTTTTAACACATCAAATAAACTTCACATAGAATATTGCTTAATCTTAATTCAATAAATCCTTATAAAATTTTACTAATTCACTAACGCAATTCTCGAAATCATCATTATCAGTCGTATGATCATACTCCAACTCATCTACAATACGACCATATCTCGGATCATAATAATCTTCCAACAAAATTCTAGAAACCTCATAATAATTTTTCTCATCAAGACACTTTAACATCAGTTCATAATTCTCATTTGAAAAATATTTTTTAAGAGTTTTAATAATTTCTTTGATCTTATCATCTTCACCATGAGAAAAATAATCTTTTACAATGCGTTTAGATCTATTTTCAATTGAACAATTTACTTTTATTTTAATAGATTTTTCCATCTCTGAGAAAATAAGATTCGGTACAAATATTTTACCAACTTTATGCGCTTCTCCTTCTATTAAAACGAATTTCTCATTTGAAAGCTCATTAATTTTTGTGTATAAAGCAGTCTCAAATGCTTTCTGCTCTCTAGGTTCTAAACCTATTGCGCCAAAAAGAGAACTTCTATGTCTTGCAAGACCTTCTAAATCAATTATTGGAACTTTTTGTTTATGAAGTGCTTTTAGAAGATCAGTTTTACCACAACCTGCAAGACCTTGCAACAGAATAAATTTGAAAGGTAATTTATAATTTTCATACCACTCTCTTATGTATGCTCTATAACTTTTATATCCGCCTTCAAGTTGATTTACATCATATCCTAACTTTTCAGTTAGTTCAGAGATTGTTTTTGATCGAAGTCCGCCTCTCCAACAATAAACAACAATCTTCGTATCTTTATCTAATTCATTTAGTTGTTTTTTCAGATCAGATAGTTTACCTTCATAGAGACCAAATCCTACTTCGTATGCTTTGTCTTGATTCTGCTTGTAAATAGTCCCTATTTCAGCACGTTCTTTGTTATCAAAAATAGGAATATTAAGAGAATTAGGAATATGATCCTTTTCAAACTCAGCAGGGCTACGCGTATCTACATAGATCGCATCAAGCTTCAACGCATCTTTAATGGTTATTGGCTGCATACCTATACAAAGAAATTCACTGTTTAATAACTTTGCCGCTAACTTAAAGACCGCATTCAAGTATGAAAAATATACTCAATATTATTATCCAATATCTCGAGCTCTTTGCTCAAATATTACAATTTTAGATCTCGGACAGTAATATTTATATAGCGTGACAATTAAAATACTATATGAAACAATCAGATCCGGATAACCCCATTCTCACAAAGAATGACCAAGAAGTTCTTAGAAAGATAGTGAACCAAGCAAAAATGCCTGATGCAGAGATTGCAAGACAGTTAAACCTATCTCAACAAGCCATATTCAAAATAAGAGAAAAGCTAGAAAACAAAGGAATTATTGAAGGATATACACCAATAATTAATTTCAAAAAGATTGGAATTAAAGTTATGGTTGTATTAGCGATCAGAATAAAATCTGTAGTTTGGAATGAACTTTCAGAAGATCAGATTTCTCAAAGATTACGTGAAATGCCTCAAGTTGTTAATGCTTTCAGAGTTCCAGAATCCACAATAACTCACCTATTAATTTTAGGATTTTCTAACATCAACCAAAAAGATCAAGTTCTCATGAGAATACAAAATAAATTCTGCGATGAGATTGAAATTGTTAATGTATATCCTTTCTCAGTAGATCGAATAATAACAATGAGTCCCATAGGTCTTTTGAACGAATTATTTGATCAGAAGGAACGTGCATTCGATGGGCTCTTCTTGAAAAAATAGAAATAAACTTAGTTGGATTTCACAACCATTCTGGTTTATTATGTTCTTAATCACAACAAAGAGTTTTTATCCACTAATTGTAATTCTGATCAGGAAATTGACAAGAACAAATATGGGCCTAGTTTTCAAATAAGTATAAGGGGGAGCTAACAAATGGAAACAATCATAGAGAAAAGAGGATATGAACTTGGTAAGAAGATCTCCAGTCTTAGATGGGATATTAATCACATCGAAAATGAGAAAATCAAAACACAAAAACTCAAATTGCTTCAAAATTTTGAACAAGAGTTAGTACTCCTAAAAAAAAATCAAGCTAATTAGAACAAAATAACAAGGAGGTGAAAACTATGGCTACAAAAAAATCAAAGAATAAAGGTGCTAGTAAAGCAAGCGAACCTGCAAAAAAAGATTCTAAAGCAAAAAAAAAGAAATAAGATGAATTTTAGCTACAGGTAATTAATTCACAAGGAGGTCTCGAAAATGGAACCCTGGGAAATGTATGATGATGATGAAGAAGACTACTCAGATGATGACGAGTAATCAATAATAATTATTGTTGAAAACTGCACAGATTGCTGTTTTTGCCAATTTAGCCACCTTTTTTAAGGATTAAAATTTGCCTGACAATTGTTTGGCAGATTTTAATTCCCAATTCTTACTTTCACAAAAAATGCATGATTCTCTCGCAATTCTTATTCTAAATAAGAGTTTATATAAATCTGACAACAATAGATAATATCAATGATTAACAAAATCATAAAAATTATCACCGAACACTTCAAAAGAGTCATAGAAACAAAGAAATCTCCTCACTCCATCGCATTAGGATTTACACTAGGGACACTGATAGCCCTTCTCCCCACTCCTGGTTTTAGCGTACTTATAGGCATATTAGTTGTGTTTATATTCAATAAAATAAATAAATATTCACTCTTTGGAGCAATCGCACTATGGAATCCATTAGTTCAAATCCCTATATATACTCTCAGCTACAAAATTGGCAATCTTATCTTTGGTTCCATGCCTCTTGTTGAGTACAAAATTAGTCTTTTACATCAAATTCTCATTTACACTAGAAGATTCCTTATAGGAAATGTCATTCTTGCAATACTTATTTCAATTATTTCTTACATCGTGGTTTGGCTCGTTGCTTCGCACTATGCTAATAAGGATAAATAAATCTCAATAATCTTCTAAGACGTCTTTGATTCGAGTTGGGAATTACTACCAACAATTCTTATACTTGTTTGAGAACTATACATACCTTATGATACCAAAAAGTAATTCTAACACTGCCGCAAAAGGGCTTGTCAGATTATGTCCACACTGCAACAAAAATATTGCCAACATGGCAGTTATTAAAGAGTTATCTCTGGTATGTCCATTCTGTAGAAGACCTTGTGAAGGATATTTGATAAACTACAGCCTTTAATTGACTATACAAGCAAAGGAGTACAAGCTAAGGCATTTAATAAAACAACATTTTTCTTTGGTTCTCTTGTCATTAACTACACTATATTGATATATTTATCCAATATATAATAGTGTAGGTGATTGTTATGGTAAGCTTAAGAAGAAAAAGTAGACAAAGGGTACGGCGTCCTTGTACGGATTTAGAACTTCGATACTGCGATTCGGAACTCCTGGATGACTTCATCAATGAAGAGGATTTGTTTGGATCAAACTGGAGAGGTGATTTAATATGAAATCACTAGAACTAGATCTTAGTCTCAAAGAGGTCGAATCACTTTTCGAATCACAAATAAAAGAATTAACAAGAAAAACTATGCTAAAAAACAGAAGCAAGAAACATATGGTCAATCACAGGTCTTGCAGAAGACCTTTGATTCTTAGACCAATAGAGCAATCAATTATGGCCCAAATCTAAACATCAGCAAGAGGTTACAAGATTCATTCCACCACTTCAAAGACCCCGTAAAAGCAATAAAATCTCTCAGAAAATTAGTTTCATCTAATGGAGCATTATATCTATACGATTTAGCTAGAGAATGTCCTGCAGATCAAATAAAAAGAAGGCTAGCAACAATACAAAATCCTCACGAACAAGAACGATTTTTAAGATCAATAAACGCGACCTTCACACATGAAGAAATGACAACAATATTCAGAGAAGCAAAAGCAAGTAACTTCGATGTTGTATATCCATTAGTGTTCTCAAAAGGTAACTTACAACAGCATAAAAAAGAAGTGACAGATGATGAAACAAAAGAACATCTATTCAATAAACTATCAAGAGTTTACATCATCAAATCCTAAATCACCATTCAAGCCTTATTTAATAGCACCATCAACACCAACAACTTCCTTGATAATAGGAACATTCTTACCAGATGCTTTAACAGCTTCTTCAACAGCAGCATACATTCCAAAGCAACAAGGCACTTCCATTATTGCAACAGTAACCGACTTAACATTATTCTGTTTAAAGATCTCAGTTAACTTTTGAGTATACTCTGCAAGATTATCCAACTTAGGACAACCAATAACTATACTCTTACCATGTAAAAGTTCACTATGAAAATTAGGATTAGCAAATCCAACACAATCTGCTGCAACTAATAAATGCGAATTATCAAAAAAAGACGCATGCGGTGGCAACAAACTCAACTGAACAGGCCACTGTCTTAAAGCAGATGTATTATCACTACTACCACTCTCAGAACCACACCCTGAATTAATTTCTTTCATTGCAGTTCCTGGACAACCACAAGCTAATTTTTCACCCATCTTTTTCTCCTCCAAATCCACTTTAATTCCTTTTTCATCTAGATACGCTATAGCTTCATCATAAAACTTAGTAGCGCCATGATCTTTCAAATGATTAACATGAGCTCTAATAGTATTCTCACCTTTAGGAACAATATTTTCTTCCATCACCCTTCGTTCATCATAATCTTCAGCTTCACGTTCAACAATCTTCATAGCGCCAGTTGGACAATGCCCAATACAAGCACCTAAACCATCACAAAACAAGTCACTAATCAAACGAGCCTTACCATCAATGATTTGCAATGCACCTTCATGACAATTAGGAACACAATCTCCACAACCAGTACATTTGTCTTCATCAACTTCAATAATATCTCTTTTAGCCATAACAACACAACCTCACACATTTAGTATAAATAAGATACTTAGTAGTAAAAAGATACTTATATAAATACTCAAGAGTATCTATAATGATACTAAGGAAAATAAAATGCACGAGAAATGTACAATATTCAAAACTGCGGACTTTATTGGCAAGAAATGGACTCTGCTCATACTATTTGAACTGTACAAAGGAGAAAAAATAAAACGACACAGCGATCTTAAGAAAGCTCTACCAAACATAACACCAAAAATACTCTCAACACGATTAAAAGAACTAGAACATGAAGGGTTAATCAAAAAAAGAATAGACACAACAGAATTTCCAATAAAAACCTTCTACTCACTGACCCCACCAGGAAAAGATTTCTTCAAAGTTATCCAAGAAATAAAACAATGGTCGCTTAAATGGAAAGTTAAGAATAAAATATGCAAAAACTCTAACTGTGATGAATGCACCCTATAAGGAAACTCAGTTCTACTCAAATAAAAAAATAAAAAAAATTTAAACAGAAACCACAGAATAAGAAGCTTCTGTAATATCTCCTTTCGAATCAAATGCAATCTCTCCGCTTATTCCTGGGTAGGCAGGCATTTTGTAAAGTAAATCTTTCATCACCTTAGGATCTTCTGTTTGCTTAAGCAAATTAGCAACTATCTTTACTGTATCATATGCTTGCGGCGTACATACCGTTGTATCTTTCCCCTTCAAAGCCATATCTGAAACAAATTTCTCAGGTAAGTCCGCTTGAATAACAACATACTCCGCATTAGGATGTTTGCCCCTGACTGAAGCATCATCCCAAGTATCTGCTCCAAACAAAAAAATATCCCAACCAAGTTCTTGAATTTGCTTCATTCCAACAATTGTCGATTTTGATCTTGCAACAAAGTAAATGGCATCTGGATTTTTCTCTCTTATCCTTAGAAGTTGCGTCCGTATGTCAGTCGCACCTGGTTCAAAATCCTCTCTTGCAACAACATTTGGAAACTCTTCTTCAAAAGCATCAGCAATTCCTGAACACCAATGGTCATTGCATCCAATCACCCCAACAGTTTCAATGCCTTTTTCAACAAGGTAATTTGCCGCAAAGCGACCTTGAAAAACCGCATTTGGACACGTACGGAAAATAAAGTCACCAGCATCTCTTAACGCAGGTGCAGAAGTACAGTAAGACACTACTAATTTCTGCAATTGTTCCGCCATTGGTGCAAATGACATAGTTTCTCTACTGCAAATACTACCAATAATTAATGGCACATCATCCATATTAAATAATTTATTCGCAGCTGCAACGGCCATCTTTTCATTACATCCACCATCTTCATAAATAATTTTAAGTTTCTTGCCATTAATCCCTCCAGCAGCATTAATTTCTGCTTCCGCAATTTCTGCTGCAGCTTTTGCATTCTGACCTAAATGCGAAGAGTCACCAGTCAAAGGACCAATAAAACCAATCTTAATCTCATCTTGTTGTTCGTTTGCAGACTGACAGCCTGAAAGTAGAATAACTATAAAGATAGCACATACCAATTTTTGTTTAATAACCACATAATTCATTATTACCACCGAGTGACTATAAACAGTTGCAATATATTAATATTTACACGTATTTTCCTCATAAACCACAATTTTTATATAGTTAATATGCGTTTTATTCTAAAATGGACCTAGATGTTAAAGATAAAAAGATTCTTGCAGAGCTAGATCTTAACGCTAGAGCGTCGTATCAAGAGATAGGCAAGAAAGCAAGATTATCAAAAGAGACTGTGATTTATAGGATGAAGAATCTGGAGAAAAAAAGAATTATTGAAAGGTATACAACTCTCGTCAATTTTTCGAAGTTAGGATATACTGGTTATGGAATATACAACAGATTCCAAAATGTAAACGAAGAATTAAAAAAAGAAATTATTGAGTATTTAGCAAAGATACCCGAACTATACTGGATCGCTTTGATCGGAGGAAAGTATGATATTGTTATAGGAATAATGGCAAAGAGCGTTTATCACTTTAACACAATCTATTACGAGATTCTTACAAAATATGGTAGTTATTTAGTCGATAATAGTATCGCAGTCAGAACAGAATTAAGACAAAATAAAAGAGGCTATTTAACAGGGCAAAAGAATGAATTATCCAACCCACCATTCTTTGGAAAAGAACCAGAGATTGATTCATTAGATGAACTTGATTCAAAAATTCTTTCGTTACTATCAAACAATGCCCGCATTAGCATAGTAGAATTAGCTAAGATAATCAGAAAGCCCGCAAGTACAATTGCTCTCAGAATTAAAAATCTAGAGAAGAGAAAGATTATTCAAGGATATACCACATATATTAAGTCTCAGAATTACGGAATGCAGAGCTATAGACTTCTACTAAGTCTGAAAAATATGGGAGAGAGAGTAAGAAATGACTTGTTTCTATATGCAAACTCTAATCCTTGCATGATTTTGGCAATTGAAACCGTAGGCCAGTGGAATTTTGAGATTACGTTAGAAGTAAAATTTCAAGAGGAACTACAAAAAGAGATATCAAAACTAAGAACCGAGTTCAACGATATAATAAAGAACGTTGAATTCATTATAATGTTTGAAAATGATCTAAGATACGATCCATATCCTCTAAGAAAAGAAGAAAGAGAAAAATGGTTGAGTCATCACCATAAGAAAAACTAAAATAGAGATCAAGGAAACTCAGTTCTCTTAACCCACAACTTAAGTACAACAAAGTGATGTAAAGCATCAGAAATAAAAAGCGACATCCCTAATATAAACAATAAATCAAAAGAATAAATCAGATCTACACAAACTAACAATAAACCAACATAGCCATGATGTATACGAAAAGGTAACAGTTTGTTCTTCTTATGAAAAACTCTAGCCGACCCAAACCATAATCTACCCAGTATAGAAATAAACTCAAAGAACATAGTCAGAACATAAATTTCAAGCCACATAATAAAAAACAAGAATCAAGACTATAAAAAACTATTTTATCAAAGAACCCATAACATCTTGAAAGAAAACTCGCTCACCTTTATAGAAAACCCGCTCTTGACCTTTAAAATAAGCATAATCTCCATCAAGAGTAAATGTATACTTAAAATCTCCAGAACTAAACTCGGAAGGACCTCTAAAAGGCATAGCATCATCAAAATTCATCAAAGCTTTCTTCAAAAAAGGAAACGCTTCGTTCTCAAAGAAATCAGAATCAAAAGCAGAATTATGCTGACCTTGATAAGACATACACCAAACAGGTGAACCACGAAAAAACACAACTTCCCTACCAGGAGCCCAAACAGCACCAGCATAAGAATCATGATAACTATACTCACCTTCAGAAAACGCATAATCATTATGACCATCTAAAACAGGAGCACATTTATGTTTAGCTCTAACATCATCCGGAGCAGCATAAGTATGTCTATGCGCTTTTGCAATAAATTCCAACAACATTTTCACATCCATAATTAAAATAAAAAAATAGTAAATTAATAAAGCTTACTCAAGCAATACCAATTCACCATTAACGACTTGCTTCATCCTAAAGTCAACTTTAACACCATAATAATCTTCATTAAAGTACAAAGGACCAGACACACCCTGATATCCGCTAACACCATCAAGCTCGCTATAAAGACACTCTTGATCTCCAACAGCACATTTCTCTAAGGCATCAAACAAAATATTAGCAGCATCGTAAGAATATACTGTGTACGAAGACACATGATCAAACCCATAAATCTCTTTATAGTCCTCCACAACACGATCATAACCGGGTCCTTCACGAATATACATTCCAGTATAAATTAATCCTTCAGCATATGGTTTAACAACATCAAACACAGCAGGAGCTTCCATCTCGAAATTACTAACAATAAGACCCTCATAACCCAACTCTTTAAACTGCGCAAGCATATTACCAGTAATGTCAGTGTTAAAGTAAATTGCTTCAGCACCAGCTTCATCCAACTTAGAAATTATGGTTCTATAATCCCCATCAGAATAAACAAAGCCTTCCATACCAACAATCTCTCCGCCAATTCTCTCAAACTCTAACTTAAAATGATTTCTAAACTCTTCACCCCAATCATTATTGTAGTAAAGAATTCCTGCTTTTCTCACACCCTGATCATATAAATAATTCGCAGCAACAATTGGCTCTTCTTTTACCAAATGAGATACATGAAACTGATAATCATAAATTCTCCCAAAATTATCTGAAGGAGTTACCACAACAAAATTATGTTGCTCAGCAAAAGCACCCGCAGTCTTAGAAGAAGAACCACAAAAGGGACCAAACACTGCCGCAACTTTATCAACATTATGCAACTTCATCAAACCATTAGCAGTTGGTTTAGGCAAACACTTCGTATCTTCAACTATCAATTTAATATTCTTACCTGCAACAGTATTATTTCTGTGCAACATAGCCAACTCTAAACCTTGCATAACATAATCCCCAAAATGCTTTAGATCTCCAGTTCGCGGTAACACAACACCAATTTCAATCTCTTCAACTCTCTCAGAAACAACCACATTACCAGTAGACCCACAACCTACCAAAGATAGCACTAAAAGCGCCAAAACCATGAAATTTAACAATCTAACCATTGTAACATCCTCCGCAACTAAAACCCCAAACAAATCAAACCAAGAAGAAAATATATATTTATTCGCTATTAAGAATATGTTTTATATTAAAAACACCAAAGAATAGCAATATTTAAATATTAGAAAAATACAACCAAAAACATGAGAAGAAGAATCATAAAACAAGGAAACAACTCATACACCTTGACCTTACCAATTAAGTGGATAAGACAACTTAATTTAGACAAGGAATCAGAATTGAAAATAGAAGAATCTCAACATAAACTTACATTAACACCATCAGGAAAACAAAAAAGAATAGAAAAAGCAACAGAATTCCATTTCACGAAAAAAGAATTCAACATTCCTGGATTAAAACATAGACATGTGCAAAGAGTAATAGCCGCAGCATACAAAGCAGGATTCGATTCAATAAGAATAACAACAGATCATCCTCCAATTTTAGACTACATAGAAAAAAGAATAAATTATTTCATGGGAATCGAAGTAGTAGACCGAGGAGAAAACTATTGTTTAATAAAGAACCTAGTAGCAGGATTAGATGAAGAATTCGACACAGTATTCAGAAGAGCGTTCTTAATCACAAACAGAATTGGAAAAGAAAGTTTAGAATTAATTAAGAAGAATAAATACAAAGAGTTAACCAACTTAAACTCATTAGAACAAACAAACAACAAGATAACAGATTTTTGCAAGAAATTACTAGCAGTAAAAGATTACAGAGAACCAAAGAAAACAAAATATATATACGCACTAACCGCAGAAAACGAAAGACTCGTCGACGAGTTTAAGTACATCTTCGACTATTTAGCAGAAAACAAAATAAAACTAACAAAAAATACTGTGAAACTATATGAATTAATAACAACAGAAATAGAGAACTTCAACTCAGGATTCTACAAATTTAGTATGGAACAAGTATATGAACTATCAAAAAACAGAGAAGAAATAAACACATTAGCAAAACAATTATTCTTTAAAGTAGATAATAAAGAAAAGCTAGTTATCCATCACCTAATGAACATTGCAGTTAAGATTTATGAAATGGGAGAAGCCTATCTAGAAATGATTTTAAGCGACAAATCTTAAGTTGTCAGCCAACACACCTTCTACATAACTTAAAGCATGATAACGTAAATAAGCATCTTTAACACCTTGATAAAAATCAGTTAAAGTCATATCCACCCTCAACTGTTGTTGCTCAGGCATCTCACCAGATAAATAATTAGCAAAATCATCTCGTGTAACACCATTATCATCTAAATATTCAGCCAAATCTCTAACACCCTGCTTAACCATCTGTCTAAAAGACTTTGCAATAAACAAATTAACTCTAACACCAACAGCTTCATGAGATTTCTCTCTAACGTTATAAGAAGATAAAATATCATCCAAACCATGTTCAATCTCACCAACTAAATCAATATTAGTTTGTTTATCTACACCCAAATAAGTAAACATAACCTCTCTAACAATCTCCCCTTTCTCAGCATCAGAATAGTAAACATCGGCAGGACGAGAAAGTTCATAAGCACCCTCACCACAAGTAATTCGCCTCATAGCAAACAACTGCTCCGCATCTTCAACTAAATCATCCATTCCTGCATTCAACCCAATCACTGCTTGATTGTCATGCCATTGCATCACCTTGTCAGTCCAAGATTTATGAGTTTTAGCACGATCACCAATGGCATCTTTTACAGCAAGCAAATGCTTTCCTTTACTCGCTTCAGTTAAAACAAAAGTATGAAAATCATCTTCACTAACATCAACAGCACCCGCACTACGTGCAAGCTCTAAAGCATAATCTCGAGTACCACCACCCATAACAAAATCGTCAAAGAACGCAACCCTCTCACCACCAACAGCAGGATGTTTTTTCTTAAAAGCATCTAAATGTAACTCTCTAACTCTACCCTCAAACTGAGAATAAAAATCACTTAACCTACCAGACAACTCTTTCATCTGATCACTTATTTGGCCTTCAGCCAAAGTAATTAAAACATCATCATCACTTTTCCTATATTCAATTCGTTTATCTCTTAATTCCATAATTTTTTCAGCAACAGCTCTAACTTCCAAAATATTCCCATCATACTGAGTCTCGGCCTCACTAGTAAAAGCATAAGCCTGCAACATTTTTTCCATACTAGAAACTTTAAACACAGTAAGCTCTGGTTTAATATCCAAACCAAACTCAGACCTCATTTCTTCAACAGCCCACTTACCAGGTATGCCGCCTCTAGCAACAAACACCCCATAACGTAAATCCTCAGTCATCAAAGTATGAATAAACGGAATAGAAGCAATAGCAAGTTGTCGAGCATCTAAATATTTATGAGCATCTTCTCGTTTTCTCTCTTGAGGAGAAGTACGCATACTAGGAGTTACAGTTCTAGAATAATCACCAAGAGAATAAAACAACAACCCAACAGGAATACCTCTCTTCTCCGCAAACCGCGTAATTAATTCTCTATCCGCTTTAACCAAATCTAATCTTTGCTTTAGTGATTTCAAAACTTCACCAGGATCATTACTTTGTTGATCAGCTTCTTCAGCATTCAAATAAGCACCAATTACACCTTCAAAATCTTGATACGCATGAATCATAAAGCCACTATCCACCCAACCTTTAAGTTGTGCTTCAACATCATCAGGCATCAAATCCCAATGTATTTCTCTAACCCAATCAAAATTCGCATAAGCCTCTCTCAACGCATCAGTAAATTTCATATCACCATTAACATACAACTCAGCAATATCAGTAAACAGAGCTAATTTGTTAGCATCTAAATCAGTAACATACAAGTAAGACCTTTGAATTCCCCAACCACTATCTTCTTCCATCGCCCTTTCCAACAAAACACGCGCAGAAGGATCATCATACTTACCTGCAATTTCATCCAAAGAAGGTTTGCATGCACAAATACCATAAGGATTACCACAACTAATGTAATCGCTCCCTTCAACACCAAAACCTTGATTCCAAAAACTTTCATACCAAGAACGATTAGCAAAAACATAATTTGCAGCACAATAATTACCATCGTGCGCATCAAATACCTCACCATACTTAACCAAAACTTCAAGTTTCTCTTCAAGTGAAGATTCTGCAGGCAAACTCCTAGAAAATTTCATTTCAGGCTTTCCCTCAACTACAGAACCAGGCAAAGGTGAACCTAACAAAGATGCTACAAGTGCCCAAGTTACTGATTTAAGGCCTAATAAAGTCATTTTAAACCGTTAAAGCTAGCCATCTAATCAGCCACCCCCTTATAAATCTTTCCCTTTTTGTCACTAATTAGTGGTAATATATACGTAGATTTATATACTATTTAGCTCTCAAAATCGAGAAACAATCAGAGGTAAAATGAGAATATCAAGAATATTAACAGGTGCAGCAGTTATGACCGCCCTATTACTGGGCACAGTAGGTTGCACAGAAGATGATAATTCTACAACAAGTAACCCAACACAAGCACAACCAAACGAAGTTCTACCAGACCTTCAAAATGGAATTGGTTCTAGAGCCGATCTTTGTCAAATGGTTGAAGGCTTTGGACAATATACCCCAAAAGCAGGAGGCGCACAACCTGGAACAAGCACAGGAGTTCTAACAAAACCTGTAAGAACCGAAGATACAAAAAGTCGTGGTCCTGCACATTTAAGAAACAGCGTTGATGATAACGTACTATCAATTTTCTACACACTCAATAGTGATACATTATACGATAACGATCTTAGAGATCTTAGACAATACATAAGAGCTCTAGACACAGATAATCTTTCAAGTTTAGTAATTGAAGGTTACGCGGGTCCGATTGGATCAGATGCAGACAACGAAGTACTAGCTAGAAAGAGAGCAGAAAGTGTTAAAAAATATGTAAGAACATACTTACCAAGAAGTGTAAGAGACAATGTTGACATTACAGTTGTATCTCTGGGAGAAAGTAAACTCCCACCAGGAGTAGAAGACTCACCAGACACAAAAAGACAAAGACGTAGAGCAAGAATTATTCCTGAAAGAAACGTAATCCAAATCGGACTAGATGAACTTCCGGCAAGAAACTATTTACTCGACCAATCCGGATCTATGAAAGATCCAGTTAATTCAGAAATGACTAAATGGGAAGCGATTCAAGCATATCAATTCCCAGATAATTCAAAAGTATGGTCGTTCTCCGGCAATAGAAGCAGACCTTGCACAGGAGATTTATCTCAAGAAGGACCTGACGGTGGAACACCTTTGTTTGAATCATTATATAAAGTTGTTAGTGAAAGCCAGAACACATCAATAACTGTGCTAACGGACGGCCAAGCAGATAACAACAATTACGTAGGAGATGTAATCCGAGAGGCCAAGGCAAGAAACGTTAGAATCAACTTCTTAGGTCTAGGGCTCAGTGGAAGTTACAGAGACACACTTGACAGAATTGCATCAGCAACAGGCGGTCAAGGAAAATACTATTCTCAATAATTTCTTTTTTCTTTAACTTTTATTTATTTTGAAGTCTTAGATAGTTATATATAGAAAAACAAAATAATAAAACACATGACAGAAGAATCATTCATCCTACTAAATCTTAAAGATTCTAAAGCCAAAAAGATGGCTCAAGTAATTTCTAATGAAACATCTAGAAAAATATTAGAATATTTAACCAATAAAGAAGCCACTGAAACACAAATAGCCAAAGCACTCAATATACCGGCATCTACTGTACACTACAATCTAAAACACCTAAAAGAAGTTAACTTAGTAAAAGTAGACCAATTTCACTACAGTGAGAAAGGCAAGGTTGTTGATCACTACAAACTTTCAAATAAATATGTAATAATTGCACCTGAAACTCCAAAGACAGAGTCAATCAAAGAAAAACTCAAGAAGATTCTGCCAGTAGTATCAATCGCAGTAGTGGGCGCAGGAATTATACATTGGTTGACAAAATTCAAGACAACAACTCTAGCAGCCGCACCAATGATGGCTAAAGAGGCAGCAGTCTTTGAATCAGACATGGCAGTAAGAGCAGCACCTGTTGCAGCCAACATAGCTCCGCCAACACAAGAACCGAACATAGCACTCTGGTTTTTGATTGGATCGATCTCAGCGGTCGCGATATATCTAATAGTAGAAGCACTAATTAAACAATTTTCTAAGAGATAAACGCAAAGTTTTTAAGGCCCATAAAGTACAAAGTAGTTATAACACTCGAGGTGATTAAATGAAAGAAAAATTAAGTTGCAATTCTATGTATTTAGTTGCAATCGTAGCAATTGTCGCGATTGTAGGATTAGTTCTATTGTTTATGAATAATGGAAGTGGAAACTGCGGAAAACAGGCACATTCAATGATGAAATCATTTGAAGAACCAATGATGATGGCAGAACCAGAAATGGAAACAGAATCTTCAGATCTCGCAGGTCAAGGTTGGTTTGCAACTACAGCAGATCATAAACAATACTTAAAATGCAAATGGGATGCATGTGATAAATACATTAAACCCAGTCATCCAGATTATCAAGCACCAACCACTTCTGCGCAAAAACGTACAAACAATGCAGAATATAGAAAATGCTTTTTGGTATGTAAAGCAAACGTACTAAGTGGAGCATATCCTCCAGTGGCCAAACCAAAAGTCTGTCAAGCAGGTAATGCAAGCATTTGTGTAGATGCGCACACAGTTGGATACACCGCAATTAATACAAACTGTGAAGAATATAATTTAGGTACAGAACCCTGTTATGGAAACACAACTTGCAGAATGGAAGAAGCCAGTTGGGCACCAAACGGTAAATGGGCTTTTTGCGAATAAGCTCATAATTTTTTCTTTTTATTATGGTATTAGAACAAATATTCAAAACAAAGTGGCTTGAGAAGAAGCCGAGACACGCATTTGGACTGGGCATCCTATATTCTATAATTGGAATTATTAGCGCAATGATTATATTTCCAAAAAGCGCAGCAATAATGAGCGTTGCCTTCACATCAATTTTACTAGTTTCATCACTTAATCAATTACTTCAAACAGAAGAAAATGTAGAAATTAGAGAGAAGAAATTTAATATAAAACAATTATTCAAAGATCACAAAGATATATTTGAGATATACATATTCCTATTTTTGGGGATATTCTTAACATTTACACTCGCAGCACTGTTACTAAGCTTCAACGCAACAGAAAGTTTATTTAGCAATCAACTGGCAGTCGCAGGACTAACGGGACACGCAATAAACAGTTCCAATCAGTTCATATCAATACTTACAAACAATCTCATCGTACTACTAGCTTGTTTCGTACTATCACTAGTTTATGGCGCGGGCTCAATACTTTTCATAACATGGAACGCATCAGTATGGGGAATCATCTTCGGATACATTGCAAAAACATCAGCATTCGTAACAGGAATTAACCCCGTAGTTGCATTTGGTCAAATATTCTTACCCGCAATACCACATTTTCTTGCAGAATCAGTTGCATACTTCTGTGCAGCAATTATTGGAGGAGTGGTCTCCAAAGCAGTAATAAGAGAAAAACTATTCTCAAAGAAATTTCACCACATAATCACAGATGCTTTAATATTCGGAGGAATTGCAATAATTCTGATAATACTCGCAGCCATACTAGAAGTCACTATTCCTGCTTAATCTCACAAAAACCTTTAAAAACACAAAACCCCAACTAGAGATAATAATGAAAAAAAGAGGAATACTGTTAATAATAACACTTCTACTTTGCGCAACTTTAGCGAATGCGTACTTCTATGAGTACAAAAGAGGAGACATACTAGAAGATAGAAAAACAGTTTCATACAAACTAGGATACTTGGCAGGATACGATGATGCATCCAACGAAAAACCAAGAAATCCATATATCATCTACGATCCTACCCAAACAAGTAGAATATATTCATTACAAACATCAATCACAGAACAAATTGCCTTAGAAGATCTTTATCCTGACGACTTCATCAGAGGATACAGAATAGGTTTCTTAGATTTCAGTAGACAGAGACAAAGATACAGAAGCACGCAGAAATTATATGGCATTGAAAGATTATACTCAACACCAGACATTGTTAACTACCGACATCAAGCAGACAGAACTCAAGTTGACGTAGGTGTACAATACATATCTAAAGATTCGGTATATGCATTTGGTAAAGAACAAGGGATAAAAGATTTCCAAGAAAATCCAAGATCACCACAACCATACAAAATTTATGATAAAACTTCAGAAGTTTCCAAACACCCCCTAACACAAGTTGCAACTAATCTACTATACAAAACATCATACTACAAAGGATACAGAGATGGATTTGGAATATCACCTGATGCCCCTACAAAAGATGTAGCAGAACACTTAATATTCGCAAACTCATATCAATTAGGTTATGAAGACGGTAACAGAGATAAGTTACTAAACAAAAATCCAAATCCATACGAAATATTCGCAATCTCATCCCCATTCTTGAAAGATCCATACACACTCAGAAAATTCTTAGGATCAATTGATAAAATAAACTATATGAATGGTTACAGAGAAGGCTATAAAGGAGAACAAGTTAAACAGAAAGCAGAGTTCAGAGTAGAATTAAACTCATATGAGTTAGGATATACTCTAGGATACCAAGACAAACTTGCAGACAAAGAAGAAAACCATGTGTGGATTTATGATTTAAACAACAAAGCCTTTGGCGACAAAACAAAAGCCATTTTAAAGAATATTAAATACAAAAGTTACAGCTTAGGATATTCAGAAGGATACAACTCTTAACCACGACCTTTCTGAGTATGATACAAATCTTCTACAAATTCTAAAGAAGAAATATCCTCAACAGATTTCTCCATACTTCTCAGACGAACCACCCGAGGAAAACGCAATGCAAACCCCGAGCCATAATTAGTACTCTTTTGAATTTCTTCATAATTTACTTCCATAATCACTTCAGGTTTAACCTTTACTTCTTTACCAGATTCAGAAATAGTTAATGGCTTCAACAACCCAGTCATTTCTTTGAAAGAAACACCATCTTCGTCTTCCAACTCCTTAAAACCAGTACCAACTTTTCCAATCTCTAACAAGTCACCAGTATTCTCATCCCTGCACGCTAAAACAAAAGAAGTCATCCATTCAGAACGTTTACCTTCTCCCCACTCAGAGCCAACAACAACCAAATCTAATGTTTCCATTACAGGCTTAAGTTTTACTGCTTGCCCAACTCTAACACCTGGTTTATACACACCAGATAGATTTTTAACCATAACACCTTCTTGACCATCCTTCAATGCATCATCATAAAATGTTTGTGCTTCAGCATCATCAGAAGTAATAAGTTGTTTAGATAATACAATCTTTTTCTCATCCACTTTAACAATTTTTGTCAAAACAGCTCGACGTTCCTGAAACTCTTTGTTAAGCAAAGACTCGCCTTCGCAAAGCAACACGTCAAACACAACCAATTCAACAGGAAACTTCTGCGCCATGCTTGCAATATCATGTTTTCTACGAATTCTTTGAGAAATACTTTGGAAAGGAAGATATTTTCCAGTATCAGAAGAATAACCTACAGCCTCACAATCAATAATACAGTTTTTCGCATCCACATTTTCAAGAACAAACTTCTTAACTTCAGGAAAAGCCGCAGTAACATCTTCCAACCTACGAGTAAACAAAGCAACAGAATCATTTGTTTTGTGAATCAACATTCTAAAACCATCGTACTTATACTCAAACGCAGCTGGCTTTCCAACTCTTTCAAAAGCATCAGCAATATTCTGTGCTTTAGGATACAACATAACTTTAACTGGCCTTCCAACTTCTAAACCAACAGCCAATAATCCTCCTCGACCATCTTCTTTAGCAATCTTTGCAACTAATCCATAATCATTAAGCATATTATATGCATTCTCAACTAAACTAAGTAAATAATTGTACACTTCTCTCGCAATTTTATCATTAGAAGCCACAACACAATCGTAATTTTCAACATCTTTTAATTCAGAGATATCAGAGACTTTCAAAACCTTGCCATCACACTTCTCAACTGAAGAAGAGAAACTTGTCTCCAACTTCTCACCGCACTTCATACATAATTTCGTAGAAAGATTCCACTCACCACAGTCACATTTAAACATCACGCCTGCAATTTTAGGAAAATAAGCACAAACAACAGCATCCCTTATAGAACCATCACCAACACCAACTCGCATTTCTTCTAAAACAGTTCTTACAATATATTTAGCTTCATCTGGTTGAGCAGAAGTAAGTAACTCAGATATCAACTTAACTTTCATATCAACAGTTCCAGCCCCTTCTTGCATAGCCAACTTTCTAAGATTATTAAACACTTTATCTACAGTAAGATTCTGACTAAACAATGTTGCCTGCTGTTTCTTCTTAATCAAATTCGCTGCCGCCTGTCCCAAATCACCAGTCTCTCTCCATTCCGCTTCAACTTTAGAAACTTCGATACCCGAAGAAAGATTAATTGCTTTCAATACAAGTTTTGATGCAACACCAATCTTTCGATTATCAAAAGTAGGAAACACTCTACCCTGAATCAACAAAACAACTTTTGACAAATCTTCAGAAGGAACTTCTTTTAGAAATCTTGAAAGATAATAAGTCTTATCAAGCCTCCTAGAAGTGCTCTCAAAACTCTGATATAGGTTAACCAAATACAAATATTTCATAGATGAATCGAATTAAGGTCCTTATATATAATTTTTGGAAAATAACAGAGAAAGCTTTATTAACCTCAATATCCAAGATAAAACTATGGACTTATTCGAAGCTATCGACAAAAGACGTAGTATTAGAAAGTACCTAGACGTGCCAGTAGAATGGGATAAAATTGTAAATATCCTGAAAGCGGGCAAGTCAGCACCTTCTGCAGGCAATTTACAAAACTGGAGATTCATTGTTGTCGCAAATAAACAAAGAAGAAGACAACTAGCAGAAGCCTCATTACAACAATACTGGATGGAAACCGCCCCAGTACATATAGTGGTTTGTTCCATGACAAAAAAATCATCACAATTCTACGGGATGAGAGGAGAACGATTATATGATATTCAAAATTGCGCAGGGGCTGTAGAAAACATGCTTTTAGCAGCAACATCACAAGGACTTGGAAGTTGTTGGGTTGGTGCATTTGATGAAAATGAGATAAATGACATCATAAACATCCCACCATCTGCTAGAGCCCAAGCAATAGTAACTATAGGTTACCCAGATGAAGTCCCTCCAAGACCCGCACAATACTCTATGTTCACAACAACAAGTATTGAAACATTCGGATGGAGAATTGCTAGCGAATCACAAGCATTAAGATTATATGGTCTTGCAAACAGAGAAAAAATAGAAAAAATAAAATCCATGTTTGAAGAAATCACTGGAAAAATAAAACACCACGTTAACAAAGCAATTTCTAAAAAAGACGAAAACAAAGAAAAAGAAGCATTAGATGAAGAACATAAAGATCTTGAAGAGAAACATGGCAGAGAAAAATTAGAGAAAACAGATTTACAAAGACACAAAGACGATCTTTTAGACAGAATCAATCTATAAGATTCATACAATTTCTAAAGAAAATACAACTTATGCTTAATTAAAATCGAAAAGAAAAAGGAAAATCCCCAATTGCTTGGGGCTTCTTTGTATGCCTTCATTGATTAGATTGTTGGGGGTGGTTTAAAAAATGAAGGCAAGAAAACCTTTCACTTACGTGAACGTGAAAATGAAAAGGGGGACTAAAGAAAGGACAACCTTTCTCCAGCGATCTTGCTTTAAGTTTTTAATGCACGATCTCTATTCCCAACTCGTCACTAATTTGTTGGACTTTTTCGGTTTTTGACCTTTCAGCTTGTTTACCTAGAATCCAAGGACTCTTCACACCAGTTATGATAGTCATAACGGTAACTTTACCCTTAAGATTCTCAGCAACTCTTGCACCCCAGATAACATTTGCATCTGCGTCCATATTTTCTGTAACCAACTCACCAATTCTTGAAATTTCATCAAGAGTCAAGTCAGGGCCACCCGAAACATGAATGATAGCGCCAGTCGCACCTTCATAACTAATATCTAATAATGGATTGCTTAAAGCACCATTTACTGCTTCTTCCACTCTATTATTTGTATCGGAAGCTCCAACACCAATCGCTGCCACTCCACCGTCAGTCATAATTGCCTTAACATCTGCATAGTCAAGATTTACAAGTGAAGGTATTGCTATTGTTTCAACGATTCCTTTTATCATAGTTGATACTAATTCATTTGCTACGGAAAATGCCTGTTGAACTGGCAGATTACCTGCAATTTGAACTAATCTATTATTGTCGATTACAATAACTGTATCACACACTTCTCTCAATTGCTGCAAACCAAACTCAGCCTTATCGATTCTTGCTCTCTCGATATTAAACGGCATTGTCACAGTTCCAATAACAATTGCTCCAGCATCCTTTGCAACTCTACCTACTACAGGCGCAGCACCAGTTCCAGTACCTCCACCCATACCAGCACAAACGAATACCATGTCTGATTCCTTTAAAGAATCTTTAACAGCAGTCATGCTTTCTTTAGCTGCTTCAGCTCCTCTTTGTGGGAAACCACCGCATCCTAATCCTCTAGTCAAGTCCTTACCGATTAAGAACTTCCTATCAGCTTCAGTAATATTCAAATGTTGTTGATCAGTATTACAAGCAACAATTTCTGCTCCCTGAATACCCTTCCTATATAGCCAGTTAACCATATTGTTACCAGCTCCACCAACACCAATCACCTTAATGTTAGCTTGTCCTACTTCCGAACCAGAAGAAGTCATTTGCTCCTGCTGATCCAACGCATTTTTCACCAAAAAGTCCATTTTTATTAGCCCCCTTTTTTTATTGAGTATCAAAGGTATAAAGTTAAAACTACCACAAACCTTATATAGTAGCAATACTTCCTTCTCTTTATAGAAAACGCCAATTTTTATGAGTCCGCCAAAACTCATGAATCGCCTTAAGGTTTTCGCCAAAAAACCTTATACTTCTAAAATTTTTAATATATAAAGGTAACCGTGTGAAGTATATAAAGATTTCTCGAGTAAGAAGTATATATTAAAGAATATAATAGTGTAGTTATATGTATAATAGTACGAGATTAGCCCGATTCAATGGGTTATACATACTGGAGTGCAGTACACTAAACTAGTACATGGCACATATGTCAACATCTTGTTGGGACAACGACTTAAACAAAGTAGAATAAGTTTATATAAAATCAAGCAAAAATAAGCCAAATGACACTACATTTTATCGGATTAGGACTTAATGATAAGAAAGACATTTCATTAAAAGGTCTTGAAGCTATTAAAGAATGTAACAACGTTTACTTAGAGTACTACACCTGTATTTTACATTCAAGTAAGGAAGAACTTGAAGAACTATATGAAAAACCAATAATTCTAGCAGATAGAGAACTAGTAGAAAAGAAAGCAGAAGAAACAATTCTAAAAGATGCAAAAGAATCAAACACAGCATTCTTAGTTATTGGCGATCCAATGGCTGCAACAACTCACGTTGATTTAGCACAAAGAGCAAAAAAACTAGGAATAGATGTTAACATAATCCATAACGCTTCAGTAATCAATGCAATTGGGGAAACAGGCTTAGAGCTTTACAAATTTGGAAAAACAACATCAATTTGTTTTGAACAAGGAGACTACTTGCCTGAAACTCCTTACGATGTGATAAAACTCAATCAACAAAACGACCTACACACATTATGCCTGCTAGACATCAAAGTAAAAGAAGAAAGCATAGAACACATGAAAGAAGGCAAAAAAGTTTATGAAAAACCAAGATTCATGTCAATTGCAGAATCTATTAGAACTTTAATCAAGATTGAAGATAAACGAAAAGAAAATGTCTTCAACGAAGATACACTTTGCATAGGTTGCGCAAGATTAGGTAGCAAAGATAAAATAATCAGAGCAGGAAAAGCTAGTGAAGTTCTAAGATTAGATTTTGGTAAAGAAGTACATTGCTTAATCGTACCAGGTAAACTTCATTTCATGGAAAAAGAATACTTAGAAAATTTTTAATTGGATTTGTCTATTCTAATCGCTTCACCATTAACGATTGCAGTGGCGACTTTTTTTCTCGCAGAACATAAAAGTCGATGGAACGTAGGTTGAGAAATTTCCATCTTCAAAGCACACTCACTTTGATCCAAAGACAAATGATCCTTCAATCTAATTGCCTCAAATTCCTCAACACTCATAATAGATTCTTCTAGTTCCATCTTAGGCACTCCTGCAGGTTTAAAATAATAGGCAGAAGGCCTTCCTCTTACTCTCCTTCGTTTACAGGGTCTAGGCATTGAAATCACTCATCATCCGCTCTACAACGTCTTCCAAAACCTCTACCCCTACCACAACCTCTTTCAATCGGTTTGGTATTCTCGCAGTTACCCAGCTGTCTTCCGGTTTTTGAACCTTTTCCAGCAGGACCAGTTCCATCTTTGTTTGGCATTATTACCACCTCAAAAAGTAATAATGAATATATATTCATAATACTATTTAAACATTTGTATACTACAAACTAGAAAACAAAGTTAAGAAATTAAAGAAAAAGAAGTAAAAGAAAAATTAACGTCCTCGACCAAAACGTGGCCTTCCTCTGCCTGAATCAGATGAGCGTCCTTCTGAATTTGAAGATCTACCCCTGTTGCCTGAACCTCGGCCAAACTTCGAACCACCAGTAGAACCAGAACTTCTATCGGAACGACCAAAAGATGAACCGCCTCTATCGCCAGAAGGTCTACCAGCAAAACCAGAAGGTCTATCGGAACGACCAAAAGATGAACCGCCATTACCGGAAGGTCTACCTCGACCAAACCTAGAGCCACCGTTAGAGCTAGAACCTCTATCGGAACGACCAAAAGATGAACCACCTCGGTTACCAGAAGGTCTACCTCGACCAAAAGATGAACCACCTCTATCAGAACGACCGAAAGATGAACCGCCTCTATCACTAGAAGATCTATTACTAGATCTAGGTTCTCGATCAGAACGACCGAAAGATGAACCGCCTCTATCACTAGAAGATCTATTACTAGATCTAGGTTCTCGATCAGAACGACCGAAAGATGAACCGCCTTTGTCTACAACAGAATCATCTCTACCTCTACTAAAAGAAGAACCACCTCTATCAGAACGACCGAAAGATGAACCGCCTCGATTACCAGAAGATCTACCTCGACTAAAAGATGAACCACCTCTATCACCAAAAGATCCGCCTCTACCGCCAGAAGATCTACCTCTGCCGCCAGAACGTGAACCGCCTCTACTGAAGCCGCCCCTTCTATCATCGTCTGCTTTTACAATCTCCACTCTCTGAAGTTTAGGCAACGATAACTTTTTAATTGCAAAGTTAGGATAGTCATGGAAAATTCGCGAAAATCCATCATAATCCGCATCACAGAATAGATTAATAACTTTACCAGCTTCACCAGCTCTTGCAGTTCTACCAATTCTATGAACATAGTCAGTAGAATCATTAGGAATCTCATAATTGTATATATGAGATACATTATCAATATGCAATCCTCTTGCTGCAACATCAGTACAAACCAAAACAGAAACCTTCCCCTTGTTAAAAACATCAAGAGTATTAGATCTTTTATTTTGACTTAAACCACCATGAATAGCAGTAGCTTTCATGCCATTTGCTTTAATGTTCTTAGTAACAAAGTCAGTTGTTCTTCTAGTATTACAAAATACCATAACCAACCCGTTGTCTTCTTCATTCAACAAGTGTATAAGCAAGGATAACTTTTGATTTCTTTGCATTTCATAATAAACTTGAGTTAACTTAGAAGGATCAACTTGATTCTTCGCTTCAGCAAAAACCGGAGTAACCAAATGTCTATTTGCAAGTTTCTTAACTCTTGGAGAAATTGTCGCAGAGAAAAACAAAGATTGTCTTTCCTTAGGACATTGTTTAATAATAGTCTCAACATCATCAATGAAACCCATATCAAACATTCTGTCTGCTTCATCCAAAACTAAAACTTTAACCTGAGACAAATCAATTGTTCCACGAGACATATGATCTAACAATCTACCAGGTGTTGCAACAACAACATCTGCACTTTCTAATCCCCTAAATTGTGGATTCATTGACACACCACCATAAATGGAAATAATCTTCATCTTCTTCTTAAGAGCAAGTTTCTTCAACTCAGTCATAACTTGTTCAGCAAGTTCTCTAGTTGGTGTCATAACCAACGATTGAATGCCTTTTCCTGGAATTACAGTTTCAATAATTCCGCATCCAAATGCTAAAGTCTTTCCAGAGCCTGTAGCAGACTCCCCTACAACGTCCTTACCCTCTAATATGGCAGGAATGGACTTACCTTGAATCTCAGTAGCTTCAGTAAATCCTAATCGGTCTATAGCGGCAGCTAATTGCTCGCTAAGTTTAATCTCATCAAATCTCATTCTATCTATATTACCTCATCTATGTTCTCACCAGCACTCGTCTATAGAAAAAGCGAACTGTTCACGAAGAGCAAGTGCTTTCTCCCATCGATAATCTATGCTTACAAGAC
>Ga0233431_1002342_pt1 | contig 26926 bp, 42 predicted proteins | sample SI_118_April2016_FD_179867 | JGI IMG/M metagenome (GOLD analysis project Ga0233431, IMG submission 179867) | Seawater microbial communities from Saanich Inlet, British Columbia, Canada - SI_118_April2016_200_MG | ecosystem: Environmental > Aquatic > Marine > Inlet | place: Canada: British...
AATATTGTTTAAGGTTCTGTTTAATATTCTGTTTAAGGTTTTACCTAACCTATAGTTTTATATAGGTATAATTATATATGTTAATTAAGTGATTTTATGAATAAATATTCCTATGGTGGTAAAAAAATGATTAAGGCTCTAGTAGAATGTGAGTTCGTGAAAATAGAAAATCGCATAGTAACAGAGGTCGTGGTATAGTATGGTTAATATAAAATTAGATATGGATATTTCGGTTACACTAGATAACGAACACGTTTGTAAATGCGATAAACAATCTTTTTTTAAAGTTTTAATAATAAATAAAGAATTATATTTATGTCAGAATTGTTTCGAGAAATTAGATATTAATTTAAGAGGTAAGGGCGAAGGAAATTATACATTATCTATTTGTTGAATGATTTTATGATTTGGAAAACTTCGATAATAAATGATAAGAAAACTGTTATTGTTGTTGAAAACGAAGTTACGCATAAAAAACGTAAGCTCGAAATAACAGATAATAATGTTGCTGATTTAGTTATTTTATATGGTAAAAGGGTGTAGGTGGTTATATGAATAATGAAGAAAGACATGCACGTTATATATTAGAAAAATACATTATAGGAAAAGGTTTTAAATATGATATGCGTAATCATGAAGTATTGAATAAATTAATAAATAATATCGTAGGTTCTGTAAAAATAAGTTCTGTAAGGAACGTAGCAAAAACTTGTCCGGATTGTAATAGTAATAATTGGCATCATAAAATGTTTGAACCTAATTACTGTAGTCATTGCGGTTACGATTTTAATAATAAAATAACTTTAAAATTTGAACAAAGTAAATCTGGTATGAGCAATTACGCTAACAAACTTTTAGAATGTGGTGTATTATTTGATTCAGATAAACAAGAAATTAATATAGAATTAGAAAAACTTAAACGCGAACAATCGAGTACTTGGGAATTTATTTGTAAATTAATGACTCAATTCGAAGAAGCTAAATTGATCGATATTACTAAGTACGGTGCAGTTATGCATATTAAAGTTAAAGGTGTTAAAAAATGAAATACAACCCTTCTATGGAAATTAAATATAAGTTTTTAATAGCTATAGGAAATAATCCTAATATAACAGGTGCTGAACTAGTTAGACTTTTAGGTAAAACCGAACAAGTCGTTTATATTATACTTTCGGTTCTAAGGAAAAGTAAATTAATAAAATATTCTAGTAGTTCAGTTATGGGCGGTAATAAGATAATACTTACTAGAACCGGAGGAAGGCTTTATAGGGTATACGTTAATAATAAATCGTTACTTAAAAAATTGAAAGGTGGTAGATAAAATGAAATTTTTAGAAAGTTTAAGCGGTCAGGATAAATTAGTAATTGTAGGTTTAATGGTTATAATTTTTTGTAGCGGTATATTTTTAGGTTTGTTCTTTTATCCAGAACAATTAATTTATAATTTAGAAAATCCTAATCCAGCTGATTGTTTCGTTAATATTATAGATGATAATGATATAGGTTGGAGTTTCCCTTTATCTAATTTAACTTATTACGGTTTCGGTAAATGTGATACTTTAAAATCTGTTTGTGGAAATATGACAGGTTCTGATATAATAATGGAAGGTAATATAACCGTAACACAATTCGGTTTACCTTGTGAATGGGAAGATAATAAATGTACTTGTTACGCTAAGGCCGGTATTAAAAAATAGTAATTATCTATTTCTATTATTTTTTTTATCCCTATTAGATTTTATAGCTATTATAGAAACTATCACAGTTATGAATAAAGATATCAAAACTATAAATCCTGCATAAGGGCTATCTGGAAGGACTTTACTTCCCAAATCTACTGCAGTACTATTTAAATTATTAAAACTTTCATCTAAAAATTCTTCGGCTTTCCTCCTTAATTGTTCAGGGTCTAATATGGATATACCGCTTATATCTACTCCCCTTTGATCTTCGTCTATATCAGGAAGAACGGTTAATAATTTAGATTTACAATTCCATATACAATCTGTAGGTATCCAAGTACATTTAGCTTTATTACTGCTAGGGTCTACGGTAGTATTTTGAGGACAATACGGATCTCCACCACTTTCACTATCAGGATTTCCTGATAAAGTAGACGAAACGTAATCAAAAAAATAAGTAGAATCTATTTGATTTACTCCGCCTAAACTAGGATCAAATTCTATAATGTCGCCCGACTTCCAATCTTTGTTTGAAAGTTTAATAATATAACCCTCGTTATATTCTTTATCTTCTCCTATTTCTTTTTCTATTTCTGAAACTTTAAGTTCAACGCCTTCCATAGTATCTATAATGTCTTGAAAATCTATATAACATTCGTGTTCATCTCCGTATACGAACCAACCCGCGTATTTATCGTCTTCGATATGTAATAAATTATCTGATATTAATCTTACCTTAGCTTTAGAACCTTTCATTACCATCTTCCAAGAAAATTTAAAATTCTCAAAATCAGTATATTCCATTTCAGTTTGGAAATTAGCTAATCTAAATTTACTATCTTGAGAATCTGAAATTTCTATAGTTAAAACGACCTTACCATCTTTAGTTATGTTTAATTGGTTAGTATTACCGTTATTAAATTTATCCTCTTTATTTATTTTCTTAATATCTTCTGTTAGATAATCGTGAAAAGACATATCCATAGATCTTACGGTTTCTAAAGCTTTTTTCGTTTCAGGTTTATTGTGATTAGTAGACGCGTTTACGGTTAACGTATAAGTTCCTTCGACTTGAGAAGATAAATCTATAGTATCTATTAAAGATTCTAAAGTTGTCGGACTTAAAGTTTCTGTAAAATTATTATTTATGTCTAGACCGTTAGGGTCGGTAACATTATGTTGGAATTGGAATATCCAATAACTATGTAAAACGTCGTAATTTAATTGTGTAGATAGAATTCCTAAAGGTAAGACCGAATTATTAGTAGGAGAATTTAAAATTACGACCGGAGTATCGAATGACCAATTACCGAAAACTCCTTGCTTACCACCAGACGTATCGTTTGCACCTACTACTATAATAAAATCTCCCGTATTATTTCCCGAACTTAAATTAGCATATAATAAAGGCGTTATACTAGAAAAAGTAGATTCATCTATAGTCCATAAATTATTAGGAGTTGTCTCGTTATTAGATTGGAAAGTAACATAATCAGTTTCGTTTCCGAAAACATTTAAAGTTCCTGAACTTGTTCCAAATCCTGAACCTAACGAATCTGAAAAAGATACAACCTGACTTTCATTAATATTTAATATAGCAGTTCCGTTTATATCTAATAAAAACGGTTGCATATTTCCTACTGTATTCATTGTACCATTATAATGATACATTGTAAAGTTCGAACCTGTCATATTAACGGTAGATGAATCGCCTAGATAAGTTCCAGACTTAGACCATACCGTATCTACACTAGCTATTCCGTCATTATTTCCTTTAAAGTCTGTTATTGAAGTCCCATTACCATTATCGAATTGATAACACGTAACCAAATTAGCTTGATTACTTAACTCTGAACATTCTTTAAACATGTTTGTAAAAATATTCGATGCTGATAAAGTTGTATTATAAAAATCTATTCTACCAAATTTAGCTTCTGCGTATAGCCCTGCTTCTCTTCTACCTATATATAAAATATCAGTATCATCTGTTGACCAATCGACATTAGAAAATTCTCCTTGTAATTTACTATTAATATAAAAATCAACAGTTGTAGTCGAAGTTCTAACTAACGTAAGCATGTTCCATGTATTATCGGTTAAAGTTGTCGTAATAGTACTTGAATCACCGGTACTTCCGATATATAATAACATACTAACATTATTGAATCTAAAACCTAAACTACCGTCGGTTATTCCACCTAAGAAATATTCTGTTGAAGATATACCCGGGTAATAATACCAAAAATTTATAGTATTCGATTTTCCTAAATTTATACCGGTAGAAACGTTTGTATGTTGAGAAACTCCGTCGATATCAAGATTATTTTTACCAATAAAACCTCCTGAAGATTTCCAACTATCGTTTACAGTAATAATCGAAGTTCCAGAATCTAAAATTCCTCCAGATACTATAGTAAGGTTTCCTACTCCTAATTGATTATTTGAAGTATTTAACATATTTCCTACAAACAATTCAGTAATATTATTCCAATTACTTCCCATAGTTGTTTCGTTACCAACTAGAACTATAGGGCTTATTATCGTTACTGAATTATCTATTAATGTTCCATGTGAAAATAAATAATTTGTAATATTCGTAGTTCCAGTTGTTGAGTTGTATTTTCCACCCGATTTTATCGTTAAAGAACCAAAAGAATAATCTGCAGTAGAAATACCATCACCTAATATTCCCGAAACGTCTACATCTCCCGTTACATCTATTGTAAATGTAGTACTTGTTGGATAAAGTGTACTAACAGAACTAATAATAAGATCATTATCGACAACAAAATTATATTTAGGATATACTTCATTAGTAGAAGTTATATTAATATCGTAAAAATCACCGGAAGAAGTAGAACTTTTATATAATATCGTATTACTTCCGACTATACTTATTTCGAAAGTTCCATCACTATGAGTTAATGTTCCGTTATTATAGAACGCTCCGGTACCAGAACCGCCGGGTAATACAGATTCGCTTGTTAAATTTGTTACTCCACTAGTAGCAGTATATGTTCCACCTAAATTTATTACTAGAGAACCGAAACTATGTAATCCCGATCTAGCTAAATTATTAAGATTTCCGCCTGAATTTACGGTTACGTCACCAAGTACGTTAATTCTACCCGCGCCTGAAGAATGTGTTAATTGATCAGCTACAATTAAATCATTTGCTACGTGAGTAACCGATGCTGTAGTTTGTATATATACTTGAGAATTTCCAGTAATTGTTAAATCATAAAACGGTTTACTATTTGAATTTTCAATATTTGTTACCGTTCCCGAAGATATTATAACAAGACCATTATTATGATTGTAAGTACCGATATCTGTATCCCAAGCTTTACCTATACTACTTTCACTGGTAATAGTTGTAGTTGAGCTCGTAGCATCGTAAGTTCCTCCTGAATTAATTGTTAAAGAACCGAAAGTCATTTCTCCATTATTACCGTCTAAAATTCCGGTAATATCTACATCACCGGTTACGTTTAAATCGAAACCGTTTGTATCCCAAGTAAATTCGTTTGTATCTAAAGACGAACATTCTACATTATTAATTTGAGTATAATTTGCTCCCAGAGAACAATTCGGTTGTATACCTGCAAAGTCTGCATCAAAATCATGATTTACGTTACCCGGAGAAGGATGATCAAATCTACAATTTATTTCTCCCGAAGTTGTATTTTTAAAATCTTCTGTAAAATCATACATAGTAGTATTTAAAACATCTACAAAACCATCTGCATAATCAAATATAGTAACGAACGCAGAACCTGTATGATTATAACACTCGTAACAAATAGTATGACCAGATCCTCCGTTGTAACTTATTACTGTAGTTACGTTACCCGGTAAATTATACGGATAATTATTATTATAATTTACCAATTCGCTTAAACCCGGCGTACCTACTTCTTCGGTAAAATTCCAATACGATTGATCTATATCAGATAAATTAGTTATATCTCCAGCTACATGTGTTCCGGTTACGGAAATATTAGAATCAGGCGTCCAGAAATTATTTGACGATTGATAAGGAGCTATTACCGGACTAGAAAAATATGATAAAGAGAACCCTAAAGCTAGTATTATTCCTAATATTCCTAATTTAGTTATTCCTTTCAACTTATAACACCTTTAATATAGTTATTATATCGACTTCTTTATTTTTAAATGTATTTTACATTCCAAATGACGTTAATATATTATCCGATAAAACCCCTAAATCTATAAATGAAGCGCGTTCAAATAATACCGAAAATCCACCTACTAAAATAAACAATACAACTAAAACTCCTATTACGAAAACGTTAACGCTACCACCCTTATTGTAAAAATTAATAAAAAACGGTATACTGCTTAATAAAAATATTATTTGTAAAGGATTAAATCCTAATATTACCGGAGTAATTAATGCATTTTCTCCTAATTGTAAACCCGTAGGTTGATCTGGTACGCAAATACTTATATCATTTATAATATCTAAATTAGTACCAATAGGACAACAAATTTTTAACTCTTCGTTAGCTAACTCTTGACCTTCCGGACAAACGAAAATAGTAGTTACGTTTTCTACTACGGATACATCTCCGCCGTTACTACCGCTAGGACTAGTTCCGCTTTCTAAATCGTTTATCCAAGTAATATTTACTTCCCATAAACCTATGTGAAGAGAAGAATTTGAAAACTCGGTAGTAATTTGAATTTTAGTATTATTAGCGAAAAATTCAGAACCTAAACCGGTAGAAGTATCGTTTACGGTTATAAAAGTTTGATCCCTTTCTAAAAATTCGTTAAGTCTAGAATTTGAAATAAAATAATCCATAGCTTCGTATTTAGTTGCATTATCGGTAACGTTCAAGTAAGATAAATAATAATACGTAGTTTCTTCGCTACCGAAAATAGTATCTATACAATATATACCTTCATCAGAAAAACCTATAGGGCAAGTTACGTCTACTTCGTCTACCGTAATAAACGAAGTTACGTTAACTTCACAAAAGTTCGGAACTCCAGAATTTAGATTAACAGTTAAAAGAGCTTGTGATAAATTAGTCCAACCCGAAGTGAAATTTTTGGTAGTATTACAAATAACATTATTATAATTAATATCGTCAGTATTATTAGCAAAAAACCTTAAAGTTAAATTAGCTTTAGTACCTACTTCGTAAGTAACTCCTATGTAATCTTGTATAGTAATATTTAACCAATCTAATAAAATTACAGAAGAAGAATTTGAAATATTAACTACTTTAGAATTTACGCCTACGTTTAAGTTATCTGAAAAATATGATTCTGACGAATTTAACCAACCGGTACTGAAATTTTTAGTAGCGTTTACTATAAAATTATCGTAACTTATAGAATCCGTATTATTATAATAAAAAGTATACGAAATATTATCAGGAGCTATTCCAATTTCGCTTACATCATCTACTACATCACCTTTAGTATTATTTAACCAATCTACTAATAATCCCTTATCATAAGATATCGTATAATTATCATAACCGTTACCTATAGTTAAATTTTTAGAAAATAAACAAATTCCTCCGGTATGAGAAAATTGAGTTCCGTTAACCGTACAAAATAAAGGTTCGTTACCCGTAAAATTTAATTTCAAACCTGTAGAATTAATATCATGAGGAGCTACTATAGAAGTTAAATTTAATAAATCAGTTTTAGTTATATTAGAACCTACCTCGTTAACTATTGAAGATATAGATTGGGAAAATAAAGTAGATACTGGAAAAGTATAATTATTTTTTAAATCTGAAATTTGTAAATTACCGCTAGAAGTATTTGAAAATAAAACTATAGGAACATTACAATTACCATTTGAATCTTCAGTACAAGTAGACAAATAATCAGTTATTTCTGTTATATTAGAAATAACTTCGCTAGAAGAAAAGTCTCCCGAATCGTCGAATTCTAAATCACCATCTCCTGAAATATCTATTTCTATATCTTTAGGAAAACTATAAACCGTAATTTCGGCTTCCCAACCTTCTACCATTTGACTAGCATCGAATAAAGAATAATTTAATCGTAAAGGTTCTTGTAAATAACAATCACTATGTATTATTTCAGTAAGATTACCACCACCTTCATTTGTAAGATTAGCTAGAATTTCCCAATCATTAGAAGTGTAATTCCAACATGATAGTTTAAAATTATCTATTTGATCTGAAGACGCACCTTTAAATAAAAATGTAGTTGTTATAACATCTGGAAAACCTATATTAGTATAATTTTCTAAAAAATATCCTACAGTATTTTGATTAACAGAATCAGGTGGAACACCAAAATCACCATCATCAAAACTTTCACATTCACTTGTATTAACACAATCTAAAGAACCCGAAGTAGAATTTGCCGTAGTAGTATTAAAACCCGCTAAAGTAAAATTCGATATAGTAGCGGTAGAATTTTTTGGAATAGTTAAATAGAAAGTTTTATTTTTCGAAACAGTCCAACTTTCGTTCCATACCGTTCTAGATTGATTATCGTTATTTAGGCCTATAGATAAATCGTTATTAATATCCGTAATATTAATATAGAAAGGAGAAGTTATTTGAGTTAATGTACCGTAAGCAGACCCGAATATAATTAGAGCTATAATAACCCCTATAATTGCTTTAGTACGACTAAATTTAATCATCATCATTTTAAAATAGGCTAAGCTCATTTATAAATTAAACAACTATACTAGCTACCGTAGTAATCCCAGATATTATAGAAGCGCCTACCGGATTTTCTATAATACCGAACCAATCTAGCAAAGTTAATAAAGCTGCTAGAAAGCTGAACGCGAAACCGAAATTCGATATGAATATATTTAAAAACCTACCTAAACCTTGTAAGGTTATTAAAATCCATTTTTGTAAAGTTAATAAAATACCTACTACCATTTAACCACCTACGAAATTTATTATAAAATCAATAGTACCGTTTACTAAATTATTTAAAAACGAAACTATATTAAAATCTTCTATAATTTTAGGTTCTACTATTGGACACATTTCGTTAGTAGATACCCAACGACCGCTTATACAATTAGCCGAATTTATAACGCTATCGTCTAGACAAATTTCTATACGTTCTTGACCAGATAAACAAACCGGTCTAATTTTTTCTATATGCCAAGTTACAAAACCAAAACAATCAGGTACGGCGTTAGCGTCGCCGGTTAACCACCAAGCATCTAATTTAGAAAACCTACTTTTTAATCTTTCAGGAAATTCTTGAGAAGTTCTATCTATAGTCTGTTTAAAAAAAGGTAATATTTGAGTTTCTCCGGTATTACATTTAAATTCTATAAAAGTATTATCTTCGTCTATAAAACTATTAGCGGATTCGGTTAATAAAAATGCATTACAATTACTAGCTACGTTATCAGAAAAAACATTACTCGATTTATATTCTATAACGTCACCGTTAAAAAATTCCCTAAAAGCTTGTTCACCTTCACACGTAGGATTAACGAAAGAACCTTGAATCAATATCGGATTTAAAAATACTATTACAGATATTAAAATTAAAATTCCTAAAATAGTTTTAAAACCTATCATTGATTATCACCGAACATAAAAGATTTTATAACTTCTCTAACAGTTACCGTTACAAATACCGTTATTAGAACCGATATGTTTTGTTGCGTTATATTAAAAAAACTTACGAAACCTAAGGCTATGAAAACGGCTATTACAACTATTACAGCGTTCATGAATATATTAATTAAATTAACCATATTAATTACCTATACCTATATCTATAAAAGTGTACTAACTTTCCACTTTGATCACCATATTAAAAAGCTCCAGTAAAAGTTCTAAAAGCTTCTATGATTAGATACAAACCGAATATTTGATGAACTAAATGTGGTATTATTATAGCCGATCCAAATATTTCCATACTTAACGGTATTGTAGCTAGACCTAAAGCTAAGTGTGTAGTATGTGGCACCATTATAAAAAACAAACCTAACAGTGTCAATACTACCGAAGCCAATATCCTATTTTTAAGGGCTAATAGGAAAAACCTATGTACTCCTTTCATCATGAATCACTTCAATTTTAAATTATACCCGAAACTATATTACCCGCTACGAAAGTTGCTATACCTAAAAACGCTAATCCGAATAATAACGTTCCAACTACCAAAAATATTATAATTACTATAGGATTAATCATTAATTCTACTATAGACAAAGTAGGTAAAGCTACAGTAAAACTTAATACGAATAAAATTATTCCTATTCCTACATAAATTATTATGCTAGTAATTAAACCTAAAAGTAAAGCTTTGAATAAATCAGGTTGTAACGTATCTTCTTTTTTACAAAAACCGCCCGTATCTAACTCTAAAGTAGGACAACAATCTTTATCTTTTTGACCTAAAATATTCCTAGTATTTTCTCCTTCTTTAGCACAACCCGGTATACAAGAATTTATTTGTTCAAAAGTACAATCATCAAAACAATCATTATCAGAATCACCACAAGCTCCGGTATCGCCTACGCATCTAAAACTAGAAGGATCAGACCAAGAACCTTGACACTGTTGATTTACCGAACAACCTATATCAGGTGGTGTACAAGTCGGAGTTAAAAATTCATAATTACAACTTCCAGTAGAAGTACATAATACTGCCCTTTTAGCTCTACCGTCGAAATTACTTCCCCAACCTCCCGAATAATCACACTTAGTTAAAGTAGGCAAACCTTCTTGTATACAACCTATATCTTCGAATACCCATTCGAAATTATTATTACAACTCTTACCTGCTTCTTTCTCACCCGGACAACAATTAACTTCTTTTATAAAAGTAGAAGGATAAGCATAACAATTATTTTCAGTTCTTACGGTTTCAAAATCGTATAATTTACGGCCTGAACAATCTACCGCTCTACCTTGATAAGTTGTTGTAAAAGCCGTATCCCTGAAAGTAACTACCCAATCTTTTAAATAACTAGAAGTTTCTCCCGGTAATAAATTAGTTCTAGGATTATTATTTATAAAATCTGTATCAGAATCAGGAGTATCTGAATCGCCAAAATCACAATCAACACATTGTTCGAAATTATTAGGTACTCCACAATTATCAGTTGTTATTACGGTAGCCCTACCTCTTTCGAATTGTCTAAGTACATAAGAAATATGTTTATCTATTACGGAAACTACGTTCCTAGCATCTTCTGCTAAACCTACCGAACCTCTTAATTTTATACGTTGACTAGAAGTTATAGTAGCTACTTTAAATTCTTGACCTCCAAATACCGAATCAGAAGCCCACCTTTCAGAAGTACATTTATTATTCGTACAAACTTGATAATTAGCGCCTATAACTCTACTACCGCTAGATTGACCTAAAGATCTAATATAAATATCACAAGTTTTAGCTACTCCACCTTGAGAAGGACAACCTATTTCTAAATTCCAAACGAACTTACTACCTAGAAAACCGTCGTCGACATTAACTACATTTTCGAATCTATCTTGTTCGGGAGTTAAAGCTTCACAAGATAAGTAACCGTAAAACGGCGCTAAATAATTAGCCCCTTGTGATTGAACTATACAACCTCCAATATCGTTAGGTATTATACTTGCAGGTTGCAAAAAACTATCTATAGTAGCTCTAGGTAATATACTACCCAAAACAAATAATATTCCGAAGATTAATGCAAATCCTATAATTACCATAGCAAATTTAGCGACACCTTTCATAATTTATCACACACTTATTCCTGTTAAAGCACGTACTGCTTCTCTACCGCCCTGCATTACAGCGTTCCAACCTGTATGAGAACCTGCTGCTCCCCAAATACCTATAGTTTCTTTATTATAAGCCATCCAACCCCAAATCCAACCTAAAATAGCTAAAACTAAACCGCTACCGAAAACTCCGGCTATACCTAATTTAGGAAAAACTTGTTCGAATAAAACAGTAGCATGAAACACTCCGAATAAAAGAGCTTGTACGGTAATACCTTGAAATACTCCTAAAATATTAATAGCTGTTTTTTGTATTAACCCCCTGAAAACTATTTCTTCTATAAGAGCTCTAACGAAACCATAAAGTAATCCGAAACCCGCAATTAATTGTACAGGTTCTAAACTAGCAATTAATGCTTGAGGTAATATAGTAAGCGCTATAGTACCGGCTACTACTACCGTGAAAAAGAAAAATATTGTAAAATTAAATAAATCCTTACCCCTAGTTTCTACTATAGGTAAAGGAACATTAAGCGCTGCTAAAGTTAAAGCTAGTGCTAAAAGATAAAGATTAAGTACTCGTTCTGCTACCGGAGCAAAAGGACCGAAAACGAAAGAAGTATTCATCCATAGAAATAAAAATGATAATAGAACTACTAACGAAATTAATAAACCTGTTTTACTTGCCATAAATTTCACCTTAATATGATAAAGCCATAAGCTCGCGGTTAGTAAAAAAATAACCTAACCGCTAAATTAGGGTGAAGTACTTGATATTGGAAATTATAAAAAATAAATTTCATAGACTAGCATAAGCCGTCTAGGAAGCTTTACCTTCTATAACTACACCTGTTAGAGCACCATACGGACTTGTTGCTGTTTGAGCTAATCCTACATCAGTTTGTGCGTCGTTATGTTTATAGTAATCGTATATAGGTCTTCCAGTATCTAGAGGCAAAGCATAGTCACAATCTAACGAAAGCGCGATAGCTACATCAGAATCAGCGTCACTGTCTCCAGCATCTCTTGCTGCGGGAGCAGTTGCACCACCTTCGATGATGAATGGATCTTTTACGAATTGCCATTGTCTTAGACGTGTTGGATTTATTTGATCTACCCATACTTCATCATATTTTGATATATTTACTGCGTTTGTATCGTTAACTGCTATATTTACTTTCAACCATTTAGCTGCGGATTCTATGTGGTAAGAAGTTTTTCCAGCTTCCGGTTCAAATGATTCTATATCATTTGCTACTCGGATAGCCCAACCACAATGGTCATAAGCTGCGTCTACGTTATTGTTTGTTAACTCTAAGAAAACTTTTGCTTTTTCTTCTGCACCTAGTATTATTTCGTCGTCTTCTTCTCCTGTTGTTCCTGTAGTTAGAGCGTTGCTATTTTTGTCTAACGTATTAATAGCCATGTTTGCTTCTGTCTGGACTGCATGCATATTTATTGGTACTGTTTCTTTTTCTGTTCTTATACACCAATCAAATACAGGGTCACCGTAGTACGAATTGTTTCCGATACCCGGATAAATATCTACTACTTGACCTACAACTACCCCTGTTACACTTCCTGCTGCTGTTGAACCCGCGCTTATTCGAGTTCCTGTTGCTCCGTTGAATACTGCTGCTTGTATTGACCCTAAAGAGTCGCTAGAACCAGACTGTATATCAATCGGATCGAAAGTGATAGTAGAGGCTTTACCTGCTAGTTCTTCTGACACTTCACAAGCTGCTGCTGTTATTATAACAGTTCCATCTGCTGTAGTAATGGTTTGTGTTTGTACTGTACCACCTACTGTAGCGGATACGAACATAGATGATATTTCACCTATACCCCCTGTTAGTAATAAAGCTGCTAATCCGATAACGATTATCAGAGAAGATACTTGCTTATTAACTGGGATCGGAACAAGTTGCATAAATGCTAATATTCCTAATCCAGTTATAGACAGTTGCCACCATATTGCAGGTGTAACCGCTGCCAGAATGACTACCATTGCTACGATTCCTATAATTTGTAACGCTTGCATATTGCCAGCCATGTTTTATCACTAAGTTAACTTTATATATAACCTACTAATAAAGGTTACTATATAAGATACTACACGGTATTACCTTTTACAACAAAACTACTTAAAAACTTAAAATTTCAAACATTTTAGATATAAAGTAATACTGCGTACTAAGGAGTGATTTTTGTGAAATTTGAAATATTATTAACCGTTATGTTCTTACTTATGCTTTGTAATCCGGCCGTAGCTTGTTTCGAAGCTAACGAAACAACAGCTATAAATAAAATAGCCGAATCTTCTGGAATTTCAAACGATACTTTAATAAATATTTTATGCGGTATAGTAGAAAATAAAGAACAAATAGAAAATAGTAATTCTATATTATCCGATAACTCCGCGCGTATAATTTCTTCCGAAAATGATATCGTAAACATAAATGCAGTAGACGACGAATATATAACTGAATTTTGGTTAAATCAATCCGAAAATATAAGCAATAGCATAGAAAAAGATATAGACGATTATTTCTCTATAAAAGCTAATGAATTGACAAACATTACTATATTACTTCTAAATAACGAAATACAAGATAGAGATAAAAGAATAACAGGAAGCTTCGAAAATATTTACGAAGATTATGCTACATTATCTTACGTGAATAGCCAAATAGAAAATTCTAAAGAAGAAATAGTAACCGTAGCTATAGATCAAAACAAATACTACGTTTGGATGTGGATAGGTCTTTGTACCGTACTAATAGGTATTATGGTTTGGTTAAAAAAAGAATCTATAATGCAATTAGTAGGTATGTCTAATAAATTAAAACATAAATATAAAAATATAAACCCTATAGGAGTAACGGATTTACCTACAAACGATAGAATTAAAATAAGAAATAAAAAAATATCCGTTCTAAAAACCATAGTATTCAAAGCTAAAGCTAAAGACGTTGTAAAAACTAAAGTAATAGAAAATATCTATTTAAATAAATATGAAAATCAAGAAGAAGTTAAAAATTCGATAAAAGAACTTTCCCAAGAATATAAAATAACAGGAAAGTTTGTGGATTGATATATAATGTCAAAAGAAAAAACTTTCTCAAAAACTATAAGCTTTAAAATTACAGACGAAAAATTAGATAGAGAAATAGATACAGAAGTAGAAGAAGCTAAAAGAAAATTCGGCGTTAGGGATAAAAGCGATTATTTTAGAAGGTTGCATAAACTTTGGAAAATGACTAAAAAAATACTATCTCTAGACGACGGTTACTTAGGTGATTAAATGTCTGAAAATAATAATATACCTGCAGAAATAAACTTTACCGGAGAACACGACGTATCGGAAAAAATATCTACCTATATACCCGTAATTATGATAATAGCTTATGCGGTTTTCTTTACAGGTAAAGCCGGAACTTTTAGTATGGACAATGCACAATTCACAGCGGGTATGCTTTTAGCTAGTTTCGGTTATGTTAAATTATTATCTATATGGATGAAACATAAAAGTCCTAAAATAGTTTATGATTGGGGATGGTCTACTACTGACGGAGATTTAAAACCCGTTGGAAATTTCTACGTAATAAGATTAGGAGATATTGCTATTAAAGGTAAAGAAGGTATATTCTGGCCGGGTAACGAAGGCGCTTTAATAGTACCTATAGATTCTGTAAAAAAAGTCGGTCCTTGTCCAGTAGCTAACGTTAACGTTTCAGTAAAAAGAATAGACGAATTACCCGACGAGGTAATAAAATATTTATCAGCAAATAATATTCGAGGACCGTATAAATTCGGAATGATAAACGAAGAAGATTTAATGATGCCTTTAGATATTACAAAAATACCCGGTATGGATAATACTAAATTACCTAAACCTAAAGCTACTAACGTACTTTCGGAATTAACAGAACGATTCAGACAAGTACAATTTTATAAAAAATTAGCTTTCGGAAAAATGGACGATATACAGAACTTTATGGAAGGTAAAATAAGATTACAAGGTAGTAGAGTTCAATCTATGTCTTCTAAATTAAAAGACTTAGTATCCGAAGCAGCCCTAGATAAAAACAGGACTTGATTCTATGCAAGTAGAACAATCAGCTATGAATGCCTTTACAAATAAGCTTATGTTTAACGAAGGTCTTTTTAGAAAATTAGAACAAAACGAACTAGCTATAGAACGTTGGTTAAACCGTAACGTAGATAGAGAAGATCATATTAAACAATGGATAAGTTTTGTTAACAATCCTTTACTAGCATTAAAATTAATAGAAAACGATAAAACTTCTGAGGAAGATAAAATCGAAGAAATAGCGGATATGTTATTTAAAAAATCTAGTATAGCTTTAGTAGTAGGCGACAGAAGACAAGGTAAAACTGCATTTTGTGCTAAACTATTAGAAATCGCACATAAACGATATAATAAACCCGTAGCTTGGTATACACCTTTTCATAATTCCGAATTGCCTAAATATATTAAACAAATTTCTACGGTAAACGAAACTCCTAAAGATTCAGTTACTTTCGTAGACGAGGCTGCTATAGTAGCCAACCCTAGAAGGGGAATGTCTAGAGAAAATGTAGACTTAACAAAATGGATGGTAATTTCCGGACATAAGGACGCTACTATATTATTCGCTACACAACATAGTTCTATAGCCGATACTAATATACATAGACTAGCTAATTGTTTTTTCTTTAAGAAATTAACTTGGGAAGAAACTACTGCACAACAAAGCGGTCGAACAGTAGATTATATTAAAAAATTTATTTATAGAATGATGCCTAAAACTAAAGAAGAAACTTTATTTTTTAACGGCGATAAATGGTATACAGTTAAATTAGGTTTACCGGATTTTTGGTCGGATAAATTATCTAAATCATTTTCTAATATAACTTTAGATCAAGCTAAAGAAATATCTAAAAAACTTTATCAAGACGGTACTAAAGTAGTTAAAATAAAAGAATATCTAAAATTAAGAGGATTCGACGTTCCAGAAGAAAGAATACAAGATTGGATAGAATCATGATAATATTATTGTTAATCCGCAGTTAGGACAAGGTTTTTTACCCCTAGCACTATTAATATTTAACAACGTTAAAAATTTTTTAAGTTTGTATATTTTTTTACAATACGGACATTTAATTGTCCAACGTTTACGTACCGAATATCTACCCGGGTGAAACATTTTAACACCCCTTCTATATTCCGAACTATTCTTATTCAAGTATATCGCCATCTTACATCGCAAGTATTTTTATAATTTCCGGTGTACTTTACATTTTTAGGTATATTATTTAACTTTCTGAATTTTTTTCTACACATTTTACATTGAAAATATTTTTTACCGAATCTATTACTTATAAAACCTGTATTTTTATCAGTTAATTTAACTTTACATAAATCACATTTCAAAACAAACAACTCCTTAAACTAATTATCTAACTCAATATTATTATACCCTTACAAGTCGGACATTTTCTTTTTCCAGTAGCTTGTACTATTTTATGATACCAACAAAAAATATTATTCTTATATACAGTTTTACAAAACGGACAAGTAACTGTCTTTCTAGGAGTATATTTATACATACCCGGATGAAATAATTTAACTCCAGCCCTATGTTCTCTATTCATTACAAACTTTCTTTCTTTAGTAATCATAATCACCTAATAATAATATTTACTAAATAGGTAATCCCCTTATTATCCTAAGACCTAAGAATCCGAATATTAATAAAAATAAAGTAGATACGGAATAAGCTAATAATTCGTTACTTCCATTATTCCATTTATCTTTAAGTTCTTCGTCATCAACCGCACAACTAACATACGCTAAACTATTATCGTCACCACCTATAGAATGAACAAAAATTGTAAAGTTATCAAAACCGAAATCCATATTACCTATTATGTAAGCATTACCTTCTATTTCATCAGGTAAAAATACAACTCTATGAACTTCCATACCATCAAACCAACATTGTAATACGTGAACTCCCTCGTGAATTATAACAGATAAAGAAATAGTTAATATAATAAACAAAAATATTACTAATAATTTATTAAACATAGGTATCATTTTTTATACAACTCCTTACCACACAATCCACACAATTTACCTACTTGATCTTTTAATCCACAATGTGGACAATTTATTTTATCTGGATTATTTTTACTACCCAATACTTCCCAACATTTACAATGATAACCTCCCGCCGTATTAACGGCAGGAACTTTATCACATTTAAGACACGGTTTCTTTAGGTTTACTATCATTTTCCGCAGTCTCCTTTTTTAGTAGGCCTAAACTTTTTAATAAATTTCGACCAGATTCTACTAAACCCATCTTTTTCACCACCTAAAACTAAAAAATTAGAATAAGCTTCGTCAGATTTACCGAAGAAAAATACGGCTATAATGACGCTTAATATAGCAAATTCGTTTAAATATAACATAGCAAAAAACATACCTATAATTAATAAAACAAATCCTACCTTACTAAACATAGCGCTTCTATTTTTATATTCTTCTACATTCATGGAGTTTCACCCCTTTTTCTTTTAATAATTATACCTACGGTTTTAAAGTTATCGAAAATCATATCTACCACATCCTTTTTACCTTTTTTCTGCACCGGAAATTTACTCTTTTTAAAATTTTCCTTTACGAAATCTTTTTGTTCTTTAGTATAAACTTTAACAGATAATACTCTAGGAAATTTTTTACCCTTTTTACCGCGCTCAACTAGAAATTTTCTTTCGAAAACTACAGGATCAAATAAAACTTTCTTAAAACGATCACCCTTATTCTTATTTTTTATATTAACCTTACTACTAGGTATAGTTTTATACGATAAAGATTTTCTAGAACGTCTTACAGTAGGATCTAGTTCTTTACGAGAAACCCACCCGACATATTTACCTTTTTTATAAATACTATATCTTTTTTTACCAGATCTAAGTTCAGAACCTTTTAAATTAGATAAATGCTTAGATTGTCTTTTCAATACCGCTCGTTCCGAAAGTTTTCTCTTAACCATATTTAATCACCTATTTTATCGCCGAATTTACTTTTATTACGAATCCCATATTTAAAATGACAATCTTTATCCGTTAATACTAATTTCATAGCATGACATAAAATATCCCGTTCGTGAATTATTTTATTAGTACCACACTCCCCAGATAAAAACGGACAACTTACAAAAATTTTATAATGTTTACGTCCTATTAATTTAATTATTTTTGCGATTTTTTTAGATTTTAAAACTATAATATCGTTACGACTAAATAGATGAGATATCTTACTTATTTCTCTATCTAAATCCCATTCACTTATTTGTTTTTTATGTAACTTTGAAATTTTAATATTAATTTTATTATTAATCTTAATAGCTAATTTTAATCTATCTTTCAATTTATTATATTTTTTATCGTCTTTAGTTTTAATTTTAAACATATTTAATCACCTTTAACTACTTCACCTATATCAAAATGAGACAACGCACAATTCTCGCTACAATAATGATCCATACCGTCACACCAAACTTGATTATCTACCTTAAATTTTTTACTACAATTATCACAACTTTGTAAACCGCAATCGCATTCATCACATTTCATATTTAATCTTCCTCCATAGCCCATTTTTCAATTTTAGGAAATAATTTAAAAATAATATAACCTATAATATAACTTATTAAAACTAAAATCATTATAAAACCAATACCTTTAAATAATATTTGTATAAATTCCATTAAAACTTCCGTTAAAAATGTGAAAATTATATATAATAAAAATATTATTAATAAAACTAAAAACCCAAATCCTATCCTATTATGAACTAATTCATTTTCATCATATTTTTTATTTTTCTTAACCATATTTCAATCACCGATAATTATTTTTCTAACATTTTTACCTACAACAATACTAACTATTCCATTATTTTGAATAGACACGCCACCCTTAAATTTCATAAATTTTATTGGACTACCCTTTTCCATGTACTTTAAAATTATTTCAACCATTCTTTATCGACCTTAAACAATTTTAAATAATTTTTAATATATTTATTGTAAGTAGGGTAGTGTATCTTACTACGATCTTTTACTATCTTATTCTTACCTAAAAATAAATCATTAAATCCGTATCTTAATTCTGACCAAATATCTAAATATGCCGGTGAAGTACAAATATTTGAATTTTTACGTATTACTATCTTAAAATATTTATCTTCTAATGTTTTTAAATCCACCTTTAATTTAGGATTTAATAAGAATTTTCTACGTTCCTTAGGATTTTTTAAAATTTTATCTACTTCCCTATTTAGATATTCATATAATTTTAATTGCCCTACTTCTCTAGTAAAATGAGTTTTAAATATACCATTTTCGGTTTCGCCTAAAAGCCTATTAACGTTATAAATTATAACCCACTTAAACTTCTGCTTTAACCTAATATCGTATAACGGGAATTTACGTACTTTATTTAAGGGCGTATAGATACAATCAGTATACGAATAAATTATATTATCTAAACCTACTTTATCTACGTAATTAATCATTCTTTTCTTAAAAGTATTCCAAACTTTAACCATAATTTTCTTATCGCGTAATAAACCGTCGTTACTTCCCATATCGCCTATTAAAGAATTACAAATAAATTTTATAAATAATTGAATATCGGAATTATCACTACGTTGTTGTATCATAAATTGCATATATTCAGCTAAATCCCCGCCTTCGTATAAAGTAGAATTTAAATTTATAACTGTATTAGGATAAGCGGATTTTACGTCGAAAACATTTATATTTTTATAAAAACCCGGCTTAGCATAAGTAAAGAAACTAGCCTTTTTATCACTATTACGTCTAACTAATCTAGGTAATATACCTCTTTGTATTAACCAAGTTTGTAAAAACCAACGTCTTATTTTAGAAGAACGCCCTATAGGTACTACACAAATATCTATATAACCTATTTTAAAATTAGAGAAAATAAAATCTAAAATTTGTTTAGCATAAGGCCAAAACTCATTTAATATTAAAACGTCTTCTTTACATTTTTCACCCTTATTATTTAAATCATATTCTCTAGGATAATTCAAATCTATAAACATTTGATCTAAACGGTGAGTTTTATTTGCAGGTTTCCAAAGATTATATAACGGGTACAAATCTATATTTATAGTATCTTTAAATAAATTAAGTTTAAAGTTTCTCATACCTATATTCCTAAATTTATCAGGACAAATTTTATTTAGAACTTCGTTATCAAACCTATAACAATTAAACCCACAAGCTATATCAAAACTATTAATAAATTCTACCATAACTAAAGGATCTGTAAACGTAGCTACTTTATTATCTTTAGAACTATATACACAACCTAAAGTAAAGTTTTCTTTATCGTCAGTTTCTATATCATAAAAACAAATTGAACCTAATAAATCTTGCCTATTATCAAAAATACTATTTAAGAAAAAGCTATACGGCATAGAAAATTCTCTAGCAGCATCTTTATAATTACTATAATCTATTTGCAACGATCCTATAGTTAAAGTTTTAGCCATATTTTTCACCGATCATATCTCGAATAGTATTTAAAATTTTAGCATAACAAAGTTTACAAACCCTAACTTTACAAGCATCTACGGTAAAACGTATAGTTCTAGTTCTAACTTTTTTATTATTACAAGTATAACAATCTTCTATTTGATTAAAACGTCCTGTAGTATTATAACCTTCTATAATACTATCTTTAGCTTTTGAAAATTCTTCTAAATTCATTTATTATTCACCGTTCTTCTAACATTTTTCTTAATCCGCGTAATTCGAATATCGAATTATCGATAGCTTTTCTTATTTCTAATTGATAAACACTACCACAAGATCGTAATACCGTTAAATAATGTATAGTTTCATCCATTATTCTTATTCTATCTATACGCTTTTTTCTAATTATACTATTTTCCATTTATATCAAACCTCGCAAAACATTGTCGTAACGTAAACGAACTTTAGCTGCTTTTCCGCCTAGTTCAGTTAAGATGATCTTTTTAGACCTACCGTTAGTTTTAGATTTAATATAGCCTTTACGAGTTAAGTAACGTACAGCTAAACTAATAGTAGGTAACCCAACACCAACCTTTTTAGATATATCAGTTAAACAAGTTGAACTATTACGTCTCCATCTACGTTCGTAAATTGTAGTTAAAATTGAAAATAATAAAAAAGTATTTTTATATTTATTCATAATTCAACATCTCCCGAATTTCTTTCAAATTAAAAGCTTTTTCTTTTTCAATATTTGATATATGAATAAAACAAATATTATCGCTACATTCCATATCAGGTTCGTTAAATTGTTGACAAATTAAATTATTATCCTTTTTATTATACTTCCCCGTTGTAAAAGTGTGGCGGATAATTTTAGCAAATATATTATCTCTTATAGGTATATCATTAAGACACCATTCATATGTTCCTGAACATGACTGTCCACTGATATTAAGTTCATGTTCAGATATCCAATCAAAAATGTGATAACTAACACCACAGGTCTTTTTTCCATATTTATCAATACTATATCTTGAACAGTAATTTTTCTTTATAAGATATCTCTCTTCTAATAATTCACCATTGTCCTTTTCTTCCCACGAAAGTTGTTTACAAATCGATTCTGCACCTTTTTTAATAACTTCATTTCTACATCTTTCGTAAGTATTATCTTTACTAACACATAATTTAGTTCCATTACTATAAGTTAACGGAAAATTATCATTTCTTCCTTCTTTTATCAAAAAACTTTCTAATTCAATTTCAGAATTTTTTTCAATATTATTAAAAATACCGTAATTAACATAAACTATTAATAATATACCTATTAAAATCATTACACAATAAAATTCTAATTTTTGTTTAAATAAACTTCTCTTAGGCATATACTTCGTCTCCTATAATTTTAATTAAAGCTTTTTTAACTAGATAAAATTGGCCAACTAGACTCCTGCTTATTGGTCTTAATTTATATACTGTTCTTTTATGAGGAACAATATTTTTAATTACCATACTTGTTTCTACCAAATATTTAACAAGTTTCGTAATTTCAAATCTAGGAATATCTTTTATAGAACCTTTAATATTTGTCATTGTAGATTTTATTCCTAAACCTTCTAATTTGTAAATTGCTTCACAAACAATTAAAACTCTCGTCGCAGGAAATCTAGTCATATAATCCGCTCGTTTTAAGCCAATGTCTGATACATACGACCAGATTTTTCTCCTTTCTTTTCTACTATCTTTGCTTCTACTGGTAATTTGTCTTCGATTTTAACTAATTGATCTACAATTACCGCGCTAAATGTTGAGAAAGTTTTTTTCTCACCATCAATAGTTATTAGCACATTAGCAAAGTTTCCGCCATACTTTGTTGATTCGCTTAATTTAAATTCTTCTATAACGAATAATTTGTCTATAGGCTTAACTTCTAGACGTTCTACACCCGGATAAGCTTCTACCATTTTTGGTGCTACGTCTTCAAATTTATTTACCATAGGTTATTACCACCGTAAAGTTAGTATAGTTTCAAACAATTATTATCGAAAATCTTCGAAACTACCTGACCTATAATTATTTTTACTATATATAAACCTTTATTTTTTATAAAATATATATTATAACCTATATATTACAGTATATATATTACAAACTATACTTCACGTAATATATGATTTAGAATAAAAATGTTTTATATACCCTAAACGCTAATAACTCTTCGGTTGGTCGGTCGGTTTTTTATGGAAAAAGGAAAAATATATTTAGTAGCTTACACTGATGGAGAAAGTTCTAGGGTTAAAGACTTAAAATACGAAAGTGAAGACGAATTATTTTTTATTTTTACAAATTCTAAAAAATTAAAAGAATTTATCCCTAAAAAGAGTATACAAAGAGTGGAGGAGAGGAAATGATAACCCCACTAAAACAGGCCTTAAAGGTAGGTACTCGACAATCTAAAAAGTTAAAAAATACCCATTCTAACGCCCCTAAAGGTACTCTAAAACGTAAAACAAAAAAAGTTAAAAAGTATAACCATATAGTATATAGTATATTACCGCCCCCTATATCCTTAACTTTCTTAACCCCTAAAGACGAAAAACTATTTCTAAAAGAAAACCGAAAAACTATCGAAATAGCTAATAAAGTATCAAAACACCTTCTTTTCAGCTTCTTACCTACCATAATTTTAACTGTAACTATCATGTCTTTTATAGTAAAAAAAGACAAAACTATGCGTAAATTTAACTCAATTCTATATATCGGAGGCCGTGGAACAGGTAAAACCGAAATTTTAGAGCATATTTTAACCAAATCTAACCCCGAATTATTGAATCTTATGGATAATAAAACCTACGAATCACAATTAGTAAGTGAAAATAAGGAATATTTCCATAATAAAGTCATGGTACAAGACGATTTAATTATCAGTTTTCAAGGAATGAGTACTAAACAACGCGAACAATTAACGAATTTTTGGGTTAAAATATTAGAAGGAAACTATAGTAGACAACAAAAGAAACTTAAAAACGTTAACACCATAGCGCTGTTCGGAGTAGCTAAAGAGATGTTCAATGTGTATAGAAAAGAATTATTTAGCTCTACATTCTTCGACCGAGTTATACCGTTTTTTCACGAAATAGATCACGAACAAAAACGTAAGATATTAGAACATAGATCTAAAAGTAAAACTAAATGTCCTATAATAAAACTTCCTATACCTAAAAACTTCGACGATAAACATAGGAAAAAAATCAATTTCATAAAAAATAAAAATATAGAAGAAAGAATAATAAATTTAGCCTTAGAACTAGATATGTACGAAGTATTATCCAGCGCTAGAGCACAAGATTTTATAAAAATATTCATGATGGGAAACGCCCTATTAAACCATCGTAGAAAAACAACAATTAACGACTTAAAAATGTATGAACTAGTTCACCCTTTATTCCTAAAAAGTTCGGCTAATATCGGAATGGAAAAGAAAATACTAACTATAATAAACGCTAACCCAGATAAAAAGGATAAAGCCATAATTAGAATGTTGGGAACATCTAAACCTACGTTTTATAAATATAAGAAAATACTAAAATTAAAGAAGTTGATATGATATGAAAATAATAAAAGACGTAAAACTTATAATTAATATAATATTTACATCATTTATTCATACCCCTTTAGGTATAAAAATAATACGTAAACTTAAAAAATTATTAGGTGATAAAATATGAATTACGACGATTACGGAAACGAAAGTATAATACCCAACGAAATGATGAAAGAATTAATAGAACATAAAAAAGAAAAATTAAATAACCCTAAAAATTTATCAGATAATATTAATAGTTGTGGTAGAAGCGCTTTACGTTTTACTAGCCAATATATGTTTTGTCCTAATTTCTTTACTTGTGATACTTACGACGGTTGTGAACATAAATGTAAATATTGTTTTGCATATCATCAAAAACTTTTAAATGCTTCTAGTAAAAATACCGGTGAAAAATTCTTTTTTAATATACTAACTAGAAACATAAACAATATACCTAAATTTTTCAATAAAGAAAGCGTATTAAACGAATACGAACAAAAAATAAAACACGCAATAAATCTTAATATGCCTATGCATATAGGTGGTTCTAGCGATCCTTGTCAACCCGTAGAATTAAAATATAAACAAACGAAAAAATTATTAACTATATTAAACGAACACAAATACCCTTTTATATTATCAACTAAAAATAAAATAATTAACGACTATATAGACTTATTTCATAAAAAGTCTATACTACAAGTTAGCTTAATAGGAAATACCGAAAAAGTAGAAAAAATAGAAACAGGTTCTAGTAAAACCGAAGAACGTATAGACACTATAAGAAATTTCTCTAAGAATCATTATACAGTAGTTAGGTTACAACCTTTCATACCCGGCCTATTAACCGATCAAGAACTAGATGATTTTATAAGAATATTAAAATCTACAGGAGTAAATTCAATAACTTCTGAAATAGTAAAACTATATAGTTTCGAAAATAGAAAATTAAATATAGTTTCTAATGAAATATCTACAATACTAGGATATAATATAAAAAGTTATTTTAAAACCCAACGTAAACCTTTATCAGACGAATTAAAAGACCTAACTAAAATAAAACATATGCTAAAAGTTAAAGAAATATGTAAAAAATATAATATCGATTTTTATTCAGCAGATAATAGTTTTAGAATATTAGGTAAAGGAGCTAATTGTTGCGGATACGAAGATGAAATGTTAGGTTCTAAACATACTCAATATATGAATAGAGCGCCGTTTATAGCTAAAGAAAAAGGAGAAGTTAAATTTCAAGATATATACAACGAACCTACTATGCTTTTAAAATTTGTAAACGTAGGAAACTTCTTAAATACCGGTACTAATTATAAATATTTTAAAAATGCTTCGTTCTTAGATTTAATAAAAAGAAATTGGAACGATCCAAAAAGCCCTACTAACCCTTCTAATTTCTTTACTAATCTAGTAGATTCGGGTAGAAAAGAAGATGGTATGAATATATATTATCACGATAAAAATTGGTTAAATAAATTATTATCTCAAAAGAATTTAATGAGTTTTATAAATCAAAAGAGGTGAAAATAATATGATGAATATACGAACAATAGAAAACGGTTATATAATGACCATAAATATAGCGACTATGGAAAAACCTAAAGAACTTTATTATCCAACCCCTGAAGAACTAATAGAAGCTATAAAAGAAGCTTTAGGTAAATAAAAAAAAATATCGATTATTATATAATTCGTTAAAGGCTATGACGAAAAACGCCTCCAAACGTTTCAACAAAAGTTTTAATCACATTCCTCTGAGCTGACGTAATAGGATATGATAAAATGGTAAAAGTAACTAAAAAGAGTATTAAACGTTTAAACGAAAATAAAACTAGAAAAAGATGTCCGAAATGCACGTTCTACGTAGTAAACGCTTACGTTAATTCACGATATTCTATGGGTACAACTAAAATTAAAAATTACTATTATTGTAATAGATGTAAACTAATGTTAAAATTCTCCGAAAATAAAAAATATAAATAGTAAAAGGAGCTTATTTTTTATATGGTAAATAAATTATTTGTACGTTTTGAACTAGAAAAACGACCTAAGAAAAACGATATACTAAGTTTTTTAAAAGAACTTTGTAACGAAATAAGAATGAAACCTATAGGTAAACCACATATAGTTAAAGGACATAAAAATACCCCTCTAGGTACTGGATATACAATTTGTCAAATAATAGAAACTAGCCACATGATAGTACACCAATCAAACAAATTAAAAACAATAGATATTGATATATATTCATGTAAACATTTCAGTACTAAAAAAGTAAACCTACTAGCTAAAATATATTTCAAACCGTGTAAATTTAAGAAGAGTATAATAGATAACGTTTAAG
>Ga0233431_1002345_pt1 | contig 26889 bp, 25 predicted proteins | sample SI_118_April2016_FD_179867 | JGI IMG/M metagenome (GOLD analysis project Ga0233431, IMG submission 179867) | Seawater microbial communities from Saanich Inlet, British Columbia, Canada - SI_118_April2016_200_MG | ecosystem: Environmental > Aquatic > Marine > Inlet | place: Canada: British...
GAGATACCCAGGGCATATCCTACATTTATATTACCCATGATTTAGCCGGTGCCAGGTATATTGCGGACCGTATTGCGGTGATGTATGCCGGAATGATCATGGAAATCGCAGAAGCTAACACACTCATCCAAAAAGCCCACCACCCTTATACGCAACTACTCCGGTCTGCGGCCCCGCAACCAGAAAAACGGTTCAATAAACAAAAGCTCACCACCAAAGGTGATATTCCAAGTTTGATTGATCCACCCTCCGGCTGTCGCTTTCACCCCCGATGTCCCCATGCGGATGATCAATGCTCGAACCAAATTCCTGAACTAAAAGAATTTTCAAATAATCACTTTGTTCGATGCTTTAAACCTCAGGGTTAACATTAGTCGTGCTATCAAAGATAAAGCCCAATGTCACTCATTCCCAAACCACTAATTCAAATGCAAACTTGATCATTGCTTGATAATTATCAACAAAACTAGTGAAAAGCAAAAGCCTAAATCTGAATCTTTATGTTTAAATAACCGAAGCTGGAAATAGGGCTCTATATCTTTTTCAATTAGTGTGACGATTACTATATTACAATTTGAAAAATAGCATTTTGCGAAGTCTTAATTTGGGGAATTTATGATTGACGGTATACATTTTTTAGTGACTTACCAATGTACTATGGATTGTGATCACTGTTTTTTATATTGTAGTCCTAAGGCAAAGGGCGTTTTCACCCTTGATCAAATAAAAGCAGTTTTAGATGACACACGAAATATTCCCACAGTAGACAATATTTTTTTTGAAGGTGGAGAACCATTCCTTTATTATGATATGATGTTGGAAGGCATCGAATATGCGACTAAAATGGGATTGAGCGTTGGAATTGTCACCAATGGATATTGGGCCAAGTCCAAAGAAAAGGCTTTGAAGTTATTGAAACCTTTAAAAAAACTAAATATTTTAAGTATCGGTTTAAGTGATGATGTTTTTCATTATGGGGATCAACAGGATACACCACCAAAAATTGCTCACGCTGTCTGTGAGGAGTTGGGGATATCAAATTCTTTTTTTTGTATCGAACCACCAACCATTCAATTAGATTGTCAAAAAAATTCTAAAGGGAAACCCATTGTTGGTGGTGGAACAGTTTTTAAAGGTCGGGCCGTGGAAAAACTATCAGACGGTTTGCCATTTGGAAACTGGCAGGAATTCTCTACCTGCCCCCATGAAGATATTGCAAAGCCCGAAAGAATCCATCTGGACCCTTTTGGTAATGTGTTTATTTGTCAGGGAATATCCATCGCTAATATCAATCAAAAACCACTTTCAGAAATCATAAAAACCTATCAGCCTGAAAAACATCCGATTTTAGGACCATTGTTACAGGGAGGGCCTGCCCAACTGGCAAAGATATTTGATTTTAATCCTTCAAATGAATATATTGAGCCTTGTCATTTATGTTATATGGTTCGCAAACAACTGATGTCTAAGTTTAAAGCTGAGTTAGCACCTCCTCAGGTTTATGGTACTACCTAATCAGATTTTGGCAGTCTCATTGCTGATGATCAGTCATTTAGTCATTGAAGGTAGCCCTTTTCCATATCCGGTCACTACCGATCGATTCCTTTGGCTGTCTGCTTCAGGTATCATTGGGCTCGCCGTTGGAGACAGCTGTCTGTTTAAGGCCTTGCTAATCATTGGCCCCAGATTGTCAACTTTGATGATGGCATCGGTTCCGATCTTCAGCGCCATCATTGCCTGGTCATTTTTAAATGAAACCTTAACCGGGCTTGAGATATTTGCCGGATCGTTTCATTGCAATTGACAATTACTTTAAAATAGGATTACGCATGCTAAAAAGATTTATCAGTTACTATAAACCCCATTTACCTTTGTTTTTACTGGATATGGGAGTAGCTGTCATTGCGTCAGTATTTTCAGTTTTTTTCCCGTTTTTAACCCGAATATTATTAAAAGAGCATATTCCGAATAAAAATGTAGAGATGATTCTCACCCTATTGGGGATCATTCTGGTATTACAATGTTTAGCCAGTTATGCATCCTATATTCGGATTCGATGGGGACATGTCCTCGGAGTTCGTATTGAAACCGATCTGAGAGCAGATATGTTTCGGCATTTACAGAAATTGTCTTTTAACTATTTTGATAATGTCAAAACCGGGCACATTATGTCCCGGATTACCAATGACTTAAACACGATCACTGAAGTCGCCCATCATGCTCCGGAAGACCTATTGATATCTTTATCTGTTATTATCGGTGCCTTCAGTTTTATGTTCTACTTTAACCCTGATATGGCCTTGATCTCACTGCTACCTTTTCCCTTTATGTTGCTGTGGGGACGTCTGGTGGGAAAGCGGATGAAAAAGGGATTCAGAGATATTCGAAAAACTATTGCCAATATCAATAGTTCTGTTGAAAACTCGGTACAAGGAATTCGCGAAGTCAAATCCTATGCTAATGAAGAACTTGAATTCGTCAAATTTACTGATGTCAATATGCAGTTTCGAAGGGCGAAAGAGTATGTATATGGGATCATGGGACTGTTTTACTCGGTGATGTTTTTTCTAAGGGAAATCTATTATTTTACCATTGTGGCTGGTGGCAGTTATTTTATCTTTATCGGTGAAATGGATATTGCTGATCTGGTAGCTTTTTTACTGTTTGTGGGAATCATTTTACCCCCCATCGAGCGGCTAATTAATTTCATGGAGCAGTATTATCAAGGGATCACTTCCTTTGAACGATTTGTTGAGATTATGGATATTGAACCGGATATTCTGGATCGCAGGAATGCCACAGCGCTATCAAATGTCGCCGGAGAAATTACCTTTAATCAGGTGGAATTTAAGTATGAATCCAGCCCGGATCTGGTATTAAAAGGCATTTCATTTCAGGCCCCAGCCGGACAAAGTATGGCTGTCGTTGGAGAATCCGGAGCGGGCAAAAGCACACTGGCAGCTCTAATTCCCCGTTTTTATGAGGCCCAGAAAGGGGAAATACTGATTGATCATCAAAATGTACTGGATTTAAAACAAAAATTCCTACGGGAAAGCATTGGCATTGTGCAACAAAATGTATTCCTGTTTGATACCACTGTGCGTGAAAACATATTATATGGACGCCCCAATGCCATTGAACCTGAAATCATTAAAGCGGCTAAATTGGCCAATATCTGGGATTTTATCCAAACCCTCCCCGATGGGCTTGATACACTGGTGGGTGAGCGAGGGATCAAACTATCCGGTGGCCAAAAACAAAGGATTTCCATTGCCAGGGTTTTTCTGAAGAACCCTCCCATTTTAATATTCGATGAGGCCACCTCATCCCTGGATACTGAATCAGAACATTTAATCCAGGATTCATTAGTCAAACTCAGTCAGAATCGAACAACCATCATTATCGCCCATCGTTTAACAACGGTAAAACATGTGGACAAAATCTTTGTTATGAAAAATGGTGAGATCATTGAAACCGGAAATCATCAACAATTACTGAAGCAAAAAGGCTATTATTACAGTTTATATGCAGAGAATTTAATTTAATATGCAATCTAATAGTTCCGATCCAACAAAGAAAAAAAGAAATTCTCAGACCGATTGGGAAAAGGTTGATTCAGTTTCAGATAGTAACATAGACTATTCTGATATTCCAAAATTAGACGATAAATTTTGGAATGAAGCAAAACTGGAGATGCCTGAAACAAAGAAAAAAGTGACGATCAGGCTTGATAACGATGTCATAAATTGGTTTAAAAGTAGTGGGAAAGGTTACCAAACTAAAATCAACGCGGTATTGAAGTCCTATATTCAAGCTCAATCAAAAGTATAGAAAGATAACAAATTTCTACAGCTGAGAATAGCGTTCGGTGAGGTTTGCAGGACCTTTACTTCATTCACAAGACGGTCGGCTAAAAGCTCTACCTGAGATTCAAGTTCATAATGATCTTGAAGGTTCATCCAGAATTCAGCGGATGTTCCAAAATAGCGACTTAATCTTAAGGCGGTATCAGCGGTAATTCCTCGTTTCTCTTTGACTATTTCGTTAATTCGTCTTGGAGATACTGAAATATCTTTTGCGAGCCTATATTGACTGATATTCATAGGTTCCAGGAATTCCTCAAGCAATATTTTGCCAGGATGAATGAGAGGTAATTTTTCCAGTGTCATTTTATAGCTCCATATTTATTAGTGATAATCGGTTATTTCAACTTGGTTGGCGTTTCCATTGTCCCATACAAAGCAAATACGCCACTACTTATTAATTCGAATACTGTGTTGACCTTGTCTATCATGTTTTAATGCCTCAAGCTGATTAGCTGGAGGTATTTTAAAATCATCAAGTTGCGTAGCCGCGTGTAACATCACCATCTTTTGTCTTGCTCTAGCTTGAATATCTGGTGGGAACTTCTTGGAGAAGTTCCTATTAAAGATTTTTTCAGTTTCTCTGCATTTAAACGATTGAATCATAAGAAAAATTTGTCGGGTGAACTAATATAGAAGATATATTAACACTCAGCGTTATTAACGTCAACCGTTACTAATCCAAATCCACCGAACTTGTGTTTAGAGTCCGACAGATACCGCCAAAAACAGCGGTATCTGCGGCTCAAACTGGTGTTGGGATAAAAAGTCTTGTAAAATAGGCAAAGATTAGTAATGGAATCTTAATTGGGCTATTTTAATTGTGCCATTCTCAAAATTGTATACAATGCGATGTTCATCATTTATTCTACGTGACCAATAACCGGACAAACCATGTTTCAACGGTTCAGGTTTTCCAATTCCTTCATATGGTTGACGTTGAATATCACGAATTAAGGCATTTATTCGTTTGAGTGTTTTTTTATCGGTTTTTTGCCAATATAAATAATCAGCCCAAGCGTTACTGGAGAATCTTATATTCATTCGATTAGCTCTTTTGTTAACCCTTCACCAGTTTCCAGTTCAACGATAGATTCTAGTAATCGTTTTGCGTTTTTGGGACTTCGCAAAAGATATGTAGTTTCTTCCATCGCTTGATAATCCTCAAGTGATAGCATGACTACTGGTCGATTGCTTTTTCTGGTTATAATCAAAGGATTGTGGTCATCACAAACCTTTTCCATTGTACTTGCTAGATTTTCTCTAGCTTTAGTATATGAGATAGTATCCATATTATTTCTCCTTGTTAATTATGTACTTATAACTGTACATGTACTTTTTAAAAATGTCAAAGGAGACTTTTATTCGCCAATATTCTTTGATCGCTTTGAAACTATTTAAAAAAAAGTTGACTTCAAGTAGATCAATTCTTATTCTCAATAACATATCATACTGATTATTGATCTATTCAATCCGTTTTTGAATGAAAAGTAATAGTATTTTTATTTATATTGAGCTGTTTTCAAATGGTATAGCTCAATTCAACCAAAATGTGTAACGCATACATTTTCCCGGAGGAAACGATGAAAATTTTAACAACAATCGCCAAAAGTTTGATATTATTTTTCGCACTTTTGCCGATGACGGTGAATGCCGCATCAAATAAATTGATAAATGCTGCAAAAAGTGAAGGAGAGGTGACTGTTTATTCCATTACCAGTCGTATTGCTAACGCTGCTAAAGCATTTGAGGCAAAATATGGCATTAAAGTTAATGCTCACAATCTAAAAGGATTCGAATTAATCACCAAGATCACTAAAGAAGGGAAAAGTGGGGTCTCAGGAGCTGACTTTGTACTGGCTCAGGATTCAGGACGCGTTTTTGGTGAACTGATCAAACCGGGGTTTGTTTATAATTATGTGCCGGAAGATATGGCTAACATCATTCCAAAAAAATTCCAGAATCCACTGGCTTTCAGCTTTATTACCAAGGTCTTTACTTATAATTCTGAAACATATACTCATCCTCCGGTAACCAATGTCTGGGAATTAACTGATCCAAAATGGAAAGGTAAATTCTTTTTTAAAGACCCACTTAAAGAAGGCGTAAATGCCAACTTCCTGACCATGATCACCTCTCCAGAATTTGCAAAAAAACTGGAAGAAGCCTATATTCGTTATGCTGGAAAAAAACTAAAACTTACTACTCCAAATGCCGGTTATGAATGGATAAAAAGGATTATTGACAACAAACTGGTTATGTTTACCAGTGACACTAAGATGTCAGCGGCCCTGGGTGTAAAAGGAAATAATGTTGATGCAGTTTCTTTAGGAACTTATTCAAAATTAAGATATCGGGTTAAAAAGAATCTGGCATTAATGCCGATTATGGGAATGGAACCTTTTGCAGGCTTTCATTATCCAAGTTTTTTACTGATGACTAAAAATGCCAAAAATAAAAATGCTGCCATGCTTTTTATTGAATATTTATTAACTGAAGAGGGTTTTAAACCCTGGAGTGGATCATTGGGAACCTATTCCTCTAATCCTAGTATCAAGCCATACCCCGGTGACAACTACTTTTCAGTCTGGTCACAAGTCCTGGTCGGTGAAGATCCTGAATTTACATTCGAAAATCGCGTCGATGTAGAAGATTTTTGGAATAATAGCATCTACTAATTTTTCATTTCCTATTGAAAAAAGCGAATAGTTGTCCGGTAATTTGAAAAGCCGGACACTATCCAGTCCTATCGTTCATTCCCGGTTGTTTGCCCGAGAACCAACTTAAAATGGATAATATCGATGGATATGTTTATTAAGCCTGGTTTTTAATAAACCAAAAGATTTTATTTTATCAGCTAAAATCATCATGAAATTTTTACACAGAACTAAAACATTTATCAGTAAACCGGAAAACATTATCATTTTGGCATTAAGTGTCACGTTGATCTATTTAATTCTGCTTCCGCTTTTTTCTGTGATTAATGATTCCTTGCTTGTTCATACCTCTGAATTGAGAAGGATCAGAGGTACTGAAGCCGGAGATTTCACATTTTATCACTGGATTAACGTCTTTGCCGGAAAATTTAGCCATAATCTTTTCTACAAGCCCTTGCTCAATACAATATTGGTAGCAATTGTTACTGTGGTTATTGCTCTTGGTATTGGAGGTCTGTTCGCCTGGCTGGTGACAAGAACAGATATTAAACATAAAAAGTTAATTTCAGGCTTATTTATCCTGCCTTACATTATGCCCTCGTGGACACTAGCGATGGCCTGGCTCAATTTTTTTAAAAATCAGAATGTTGGTGGTGCCCCCGGCTTATTTACAGCCTTGACAGGAATCGAAACCGCCGATTGGTTTGCGTATGGTTTTCTACCCATCACGATTGTACTGGGGATGCATTACGCACCATTTGCCTATATCCTGATTGGTGGTATTTTACGAAATATGGATGCTAATCTGGAAGAAGCTGCTCAGATTCTGAAGGCGACCCGGTTTCAGATTCTTAGAAAAATAACCATGCCAATCGTATTACCAGCTGTTCTTTCTACTTTTTTATTGGTTTTTTCCAGTGCAATGAGTGCTTTCGCTGTTCCGGCTTTTTTAGGATCACCGGTTCGTTTTCAGGTACTTACCACCCAGCTCTTCCGAACAATAAATGGGATGAGCCCCGGTTATGGTTATTTGATAGCACTGGTCATGATAGTTATCGGTTCTTTAATTTTGACGATTAATCAGGTGATTATCGGAAAACGAAAGGCATTTACAACCGTAACGGGTAAAAGTTCGAATGTTTCCCTGGTGAAATTAAGAGGCTTAAGAACACCGTTCTCCATTCTGATTGTTTTTTTGCTACTGGCAATCTCTATTTTCCCGTTAGTCACTTTTGCCATTGAGTCTTTTTTAATGGAAGAGGGAAATTATGCCTGGAGCAATTTTACTTCCGTTTTCTGGTTGGGAGAAGGTAGCCCTGATGTTGCCAACGGGGAACCCGGTATTCTGCTAAATAAATATGTTCTCAGAGGGCTATGGAACAGTTTTTCACTCTCTGTCCTGGTCGCTTTTATCGCAGGGACAGCCGGTATCCTGATTGGATATGCGGTGGTGAAAAAAAGAGGAACCTTTTCGGCGAACACCATTGATAAACTCTCTTTCTTCCCCTATTTAATTCCTAGTATGGCATTCGGCGCAATTTACTTGTCCATGTTTGCGATTCGTCGGGGAATAATACCATCTTTGTATGGTTCTTTTACTATCCTGATTCTGATCGGTTCTGTTAAATATTTACCATTTGCTTCCCGAGCGGGAATTAATGCAGTATTCCAGCTGGGTAAAGAAATTGAGGAGGCGGCCATCATTTTTGGTGTCAGCTGGTGGAAAAGGATGTTCAAGATTATTATCCCCATTCAGAAAGCGAGTTTTTTATCGGGATTTCTATTGCCTTTTATTTCCAGTATGAGAGAGTTATCCTTATATATTCTTCTGGTAACACCCTCAACCAATTTGCTGACAACGATGTTATTTCAATACAATGAAAAAGGCTGGGATCAGTATGCCAATAGCATTATTCTCTTAATTGTACTCATCGCCATTTTTTCAACATTTATCATCAATAAAGTTACCGGAGCATCCATAGACAAGGGAATCGGAGGATAATATATGCCAGAAATTAGATTTGAAAACGGATTAAAAAAATTCGGTAAAACTGTTGCCGTAAAAAACATTAACCTGAAAATAGACGATAAGGATTTTATTACCTTGCTGGGCCCGTCAGGATGTGGAAAGACAACAATGCTAAGAATGTTGGCCGGGCTGGAAAGCCCAACGACCGGGAATATCTATATTGATCATAAACTCGTTTTTTCCTCTGAAAAAGGCATCGATATTTCACCTGATAAACGGGATGTCGGATTTCTTTTTCAGAATTATGCATTGTGGCCGCACATGACGATTTTTAAAAACATCTCTTTTGGTTTAGAAAATTTAAAATGGAATAAATCAAAAATTAAGAATCGGGTTGAAGAACTACTGGTACTATTAAAGATAGAACCATTAGCGGACCGTTATCCGTCAGAGCTTTCAGGTGGACAACAACAACGCGTGGCAATTGCCAGGACGATGGCTCCCAATCCAAAAGTTCTTTTTATGGACGAACCGCTATCCAATCTGGATGCCAAATTACGAACAGAAATGCGATCTGAATTGAAAAGGCTTCACCTTGAAACCAACTCCACCTTTGTTTATGTAACCCATGATCAATTGGAAGCAATGACGCTGTCCACCAAGATCTGTCATATGAATGAAGGAGAAATCCATCAATATGCTCCGCCACTGGAAGTTTATAATAATCCATCAAATTTGATTGTCGCCGACTTTGTGGGCAATCCCACCATGAATTTCATAAAAACCAAATGTATCGACTTTGCGGATGGAAAAATTCAATTAAAATCTGAAGACCTTTCTTTTGAATTCTCTGCCAGTAAGGCTGAATCACTATCCATCAAAAAGGGCGATCAACTGGTTTTAGGATTACGTCCGGAACATATTGAGTTATCAGAGATTGGAAGCCTAACTGGTTCAATCTTTTCAACCTTACCCTCCGGAATGGAGACAATTGTAAAAATTAAGATCCTTAATACTACCCTGACTTCAGTTGCATTTGGTGATGTCGATTATGATATTAACAGTGCTGTAAGTGTTAATTTTAGTGCCAATAAATACTTACTGTTCGACGAAAGCAGTGGGAAAAATATCGCTATGGGAAAAATTAGAATTAACCAATGATGGTGATGAAAATTACTATAGATCCCGTTATCATCAAACATAATCACTGAATGTTTTCCTGATGAAATTTATCCAATTAGCTTTGATATTTTTTTCAGCGCTATTTTTAGCAAATTGCACCTTCCATCCTTCCTCAAAACAATATCCCCAGGCAATTAATGGATATCTTCACAATTATAGCCGCTTTTTATATCCTTTATACAATGGTTCGATCATTTCTTTTAAAACGGAAAGGTACCGGTATTTTTTTAATTGGTTTTTTTTTCTGACAATCATCAATGATGTCCTTCACGAAAACCAGATCATTCACACGGGTTATTTTACTTCCTTTGGTTTGTTAATTTTTTTTTTGTCAAGCCTATCTACTTTCTGACCGTCTAAACAGTGTTTTTCTTTCCCTGGAAAACTTATCAGTTGATTTGCAGCAAAAGTCTCAAGAACTAACTAAAGTTAACCGTGAAATATCAGAGCTAAATCTAACCTTAGAAAAAAAGGTTTCCCAATGTTGGTTATAAAAAATCAAAATTGAGCGTAATAATGTATTATAAACGGGAATTAAAATAAATACCAGATACTCTTTTTATTAAAGAATGACTTTTTTAAATTCATAAAATGTTTATTGCTCAATTATATTATTTTTTTTAAGTATGTTTTCCAATAAATCCGGGTTTTCCAAATAATCTTTTAAAAATAGAAATTCCGATAACTTCATGTAAAAAAGAAAGGGTCTGCTTTCAGTATGTGGATATAGAGTGGTCATAATTTGAAATAGACTCGTTCCTTTTTCTAACAGCGGTGCAAGTTTTTCAACTTTTTCTAAAATCTTATAGTAGTAAAATCGAATCTGATAATTTACGCTGCGAATGTTTTCGTTGTGAGCTGTGAGAATCCGTCGATGCGCGATCGATTTCAATTTGGGTATACTGCTACAATAGTTTTCATAATTTAAATAACGATTTTTCATAGAGGTGAAATCCAGGTCCAGTAAAGGTGTCTGAAAAATGTCCCTTAATAACGTGTCTCCGGTTATGGCAAATTCATCAAACAGGTAAACGATGTCACTTTGGGAATGACCGGGACATTGTAAATAACTGATGCCAAGTTCCTCTATTTGTTTTTGGGAATCTTCCAGAATTTGAAAGGATTTCGGTAAGGGGATGGCTCTTTTTAACACACTAAAAGTCTTTTTTAAGGCGAGCGTTAATTGATTTGGTACTTTTAATTGATGCAAATAATCAAAAAAGAATGAAACACGTTGATCATAAATCTCATAAATTGCCAGATCATATTTTGAGAAAATAATTTGAGCCGGGCTGATTTTTTCAATCAGATGAGCGGCACCATAATGATCCGGGTGAAAATGGGTGATGAAAAGATAATCTAATTGTGTTAATTCGATACTGTTCTGAAGTGTTTTAATGGCATCCTCAGTCGGAGGGCCGGCATCAAACAATATCCGATTACCATTAATCACAAAGTAATAAACATGAACAGGACCCACTGGATATGGCGTCGGGAGAGTTATTTTCTTGAATTTAATGGGCATAAATTTCTATTTGATTTATTTTCAGTTAATTTGCCTCTATCAAAAAACTGAGCGAAGTTGAAAGGTTAGAAAACAACCGTTACCGAGCGGAGTCGAGGTGTCGTACTTAGCCAAAGTATCGCAAGATCAGTCCCGATCCTTATTAGGAATTTTCCAGTTTCAAAAGTAGCTCCTTGACCGAGAGTCCCCCGCCAAAACCGGTCAAACTGCCATCTTTACCTATCACCCTATGACAGGGGATAATAATACCAATTGGATTTTTTCCGTTTGCTGCCCCAACCGCTCTGGAAGCCTTCGGATTTCCAATTCGTCTAGCAAGTTCTCCATAATTGATCGTTGAACCATATGGAATTTTTTGTAGTTCCATCCACACTGCTTTTTGAAAGACAGTACCCATTGGATTTAATTCCAGGGAAAATTTAGTTCGTTTACCTGAAAAATATTCATCCAATTGAATAAAAATCTCTTTAAAAGTATTTTCATTCTTTACCCATTCTTTTTTTATAGTCTTAAGATCATGCTCAATAGGAAATGTGACCTGCTCAATTTTTCCAAACGCTTCTACTAATAATAATTCTCCAAAAGGTGCCGGATAATAACAATATTTTTTCAATTCATCCTCCATAAGTACATTGCTGCAGTGGCTCTCCAGGGAGACCATTTTTGAGAAAGTTTCAGCAAATCTTTGGGTTTTACTGTTTCTTTCGGTGAGCTAACGGCTTTAATTAATCCTAAATCAGATACAGGGAACGCATTCGGGTCATTAAGGGCTCTCATTGCGAAATATTGTGCCGTCCAGTCACCGATTCCTTTGATTTCTTTAAGTTGATTCACCATTATCTCACTGTCAAAATTATTTTCAAAATCAATATCTTTTTGGTGAACAGCTATCGCAAATGATTTTAGTGTCTCAATTCTACTTTTTGTTAAACCGATGCCATCAAAAGTAGCATCTTTTAAGATTGACGCTTTCGGGAATTCAAACCAATTTTGTTGGTTATCATTTATCACAGATCCTTGATATTTCTGGCCATATTTTTCAACAATACGCCCGGAAATCGTTGTCGCCCCCTTTACTGATATCTGCTGCCCTAAGATGGCTCTAACACATAATTCAAATGGATCCCAACAGCCAGGCACCCGTATCCCTTCATTTTGCTGAACAGATGACTTTAAAATTTTATCCTTCTTTAAAAAATGATCAATTTCAGCGGCAGGTGCTTCTAAATTAAACATTTTTTTAACTTTTTCACAAATAAAATGCAACTTTCTGTTGTCAGAAAAGGCGATTTTAACCTGAAAAACCGGCTTTGATTTTTTCAAATTTGTCATAGATACCCCGATCATACCGGTATCTTCTCCAATTCGAATAACCCGCTGATATCCATTATCAAACACTTTTTCCACGCCTGGTATCGCTCTTAATTTTAAAAAATCCAAAAGAGCAATCCAATTAAAAGGTTCCCGATATGAAAGATGCAAAGTTACCCATTGATCCTTATTTGTTGATTTCTTGTTGTTTCGCAGTTCCGAAGGCGATTTTTGATAGCATTTTTTGAATGAATGATTAAAACTCCGAATGCTGTTAAATCCCGCAAAAAAGGCGATTTCACTCATTGATAAAGCTGTTTCATCGATTAATCTTTTTGCAAAATGAATCTTTTGGGTATTCCAAATGGAAAATGGTGTTGTTCCGAGATGTTGCTGAAAAAGCCTGTTGAGATGTCGGTTGCTGATTTGAAGTTGCCGGGCTAATTCATTTACTTTAATCTCAAGCGGAAAACTATCGAATATCAGCTTTAACGCTTTTGAAATTAATCCAGGCGCTTTTGAACTATCAAAACCGGGGGCTACTTCTGGTTTACATCGTAAACAGGGACGCAAACCTGCATCTGAAGCCGCCGCTGCACTGGGAAAAAATTGAATATTTTTTAATTTAGGTATCGGAGCCGGGCAAATCGGCCGACAATAAATACCTGTTGAATATACACCTGTGAAAAATTTACCATCAAATCTGGCATCTTTAGACCGCATCGCACGAATACAAATCTCTTTAGATAATTCCATTTTTCCTGTTTTTTTAATAAACAACTGAAAGTTTCATAATATTACCGGGTTGATCCTACTTTATGAATTAATTCTTAAATTTAATACACCAAAATTAAACAAAACTGTCTGGCAAAATTCGGACATGACTATAAATTAGAAACGTTTATAGTTTAAAAAGTTCCTTAAAAGTATCCGTCCCAACTCAATACCAGTAAAAAGGGTATTTGCAAACGTGGAAGAAACCCGTTAAGTTATCCGAAAAATAATTAATGATTAAAGGAGGAGATCTCATGCTTAAATTAAAATACATCAGCCATTCAGCGTTTCTACTAGAAGATGGTAAAAACACTGTTGTCATTGATCCATTCATTAAAGGTAATCCAACGGCAACTATAAAAGTAGAAGATATCAAAGCCAACTTTATTGTCTTAACCCATGCTCATTCAGATCATTTCGGAGACACAAAACCAATCGCGTTGGCAAATAAATCTCTGGTGATAGCGGTCAATGAACTGGCGAATTATTGTGCTGAAATTGGATTGAAAGCACATAACATGCATATTGGTGGTTCTTACAATTTTGATTTTGGAAAACTAAAATTCACCCAGGCATTTCATGGTTCATCTAATGCTGAAGGAGATTATATGGGAGATCCTGCCGGTGTGATTCTCAATATGGGTGACAAAGTGATATACCATTGTGGTGATACAGGGATATTTGGAGATATGAAACTGATTGGCCAAATGAATGAAATAGACGTTATGCTGGTACCAATCGGTGGAAATTTTACAATGGATACTGATGATGCCGTGGAAGCTGTAAAGATGGTAAATCCGAAGTTAGCCATCCCCATGCATTATAACACTGTCCCGATTATCGAGACCGACCCGGATCTATTTGCTGATAAAGTTAAACAAAGCGGAATCGATGCTAGGGTGATGCAATATGGAGAAAAAATAGAAGTTTAAGCGTGATTCAAATCGTTTTTCAACCAGAAAACCTTTCATCAAACGGTTTTCTGGTGATGCTATAGTTTCTGATAAATCAGATTATTTTTGCTTATTTCTTTGGATTTCCTCATCAGATTGAACAATTCCCCCCGGAGGAGCACCACCTCTACCACTGCCCATATAACTGGGACCTGTATTATGTTTCCCACCTTTGAGTCCTGGTAATATAAATGACATAAAATAAGCAGAACCAAAACTAGCTATAAAACCGATTAAAAGACAAAAGATAAAGGTGTTGATTTGAAAACTTTGGAAGTAGAAGTATTGTGAAATAGTAATCAAACAACCGATAATTGAGCCTATTAAGGGCTTTCTATTTCCTATAAGTCCAGAAATAACAACAATTAGAATTAAAATAAAAAAATTCATCTTACCTCCAATTTTAAAAATTTTTTATTAAATCAAATACTTCTAAAAAATTCCACAGGAAATACATATTCTTTTTATTTGACTGTAAACTTCTTTATGATTCTCTTTTTTTAAACCATCCTGTTTTTATCTCTTTTTCTGAATCAAATTCCCTAAAATAAGGTTTATTGTCAAGCACCGGAGTACCATCTAAGATATCCAGGTCTGAATTTATCAAACGATTTTCCTGGATTCCGGCGCAAAGGCCGGAATGACGTATCCTATAAACGCTTAACTATTTCCGCTACTATTTAGCAGCCTGATCCCACATTTTTGCGTAACCGTTTCTGCTTCTCTTGTTCAAAACAGGCCAAAGAATTCTACGTTTTACAAATGTTTTTGCGTTATCATCCACATGAAAGGAAGCTTTTTGCTCAGCCTTCAATAAAATAAGGTGTATCCATAAAATTGATATAAGGTATTTTGTGATAATAACGGCAAAAAATTTTACACTGGACAAACCACGAATAGTTAAATACTATTTTTGATTATTGGTGAGATCGCCGCAACAGATACTTTTCATCCTCAGTCAGCAACCACCGTCCGGAACTTACTCCAAGCCCGCATTTTTCTTAATTTGCATGTCAGATATATTATTTTCCGTTTTACCCTTATCCTCTGCATTGATCGCTAATCTGGAGACTTTGAATTACCATAAAATGACGCCGATTCAGGAACAAAGTCTGCCTAAAATTTTAGAAGGACGGGATCTGATCGCTAAAGCCAAAACCGGTAGCGGTAAAACAGCAGCATTTGCAATCGGCCTCATTGAAAAACTGATTATCAGGAATTATGCGCCACAGGCACTGGTACTATGTCCAACCCGGGAATTGGGAGCTCAGGTCGCCAATGAGATTCGTCGACTGGTTCGTTTTCAGTCGAATATTAAAGTATTAACCCTATGCGGAGGTCAACCTATTGGGCCACAAATCGGCTCTCTGGAATATGGTGCCCATATCCTGGTAGCAACACCCGGACGTTTAAAGGATCATTTAAGGCGTAAATCTGTCTCACTGGGAAAAATAAAAACACTGGTACTGGACGAAGCGGATCGGATGTTGGATATGGGATTCCATGACGACATTGAAGGTATCATTCAACAAACACCGGCAAACCGACAAACACTGCTTTTTTCAGCCACTTATCCGGATGGAATTAAACAATTAAGTGCGGATTTTCAAAAAAATCCCATTGAAATTAGTGTGGAAGCATTACCTACAGGAAATCAAATTAAACAACTGTTTTATCAGATTGATCAAACAACCAAAAAGAAAGCTTTAACTCAGTTATTAAATCACTATCAACCGGTATCCTCTGTCATATTCTGCAATACCAAGGCACTTTGCCGCGAACTGAATGATTATTTGAAGCATCAAGGGTTTAGTTCCCTGGCTCTGCATGGTGATCTGGAACAAAGAGAACGAGACCAGGTATTGGTTCAATTTTCTAATAAAAGTTGTTCCATTCTGGTTGCAACTGATGTTGCAGCGCGTGGGCTGGATATTAAAGACTTAGCGGCCGTTATCAATTACGATCTGTTCCCACAGCCGGATGTTTATATCCATCGTATCGGCCGCACAGGAAGAGCCGGTAAAGAAGGACTGGCACTGAGCTTGTATAGCAAAAGAGAAGAGTATAAATTAGAGGCAATCAAAGAATTCCAGGGGAAAAAATTACAACGTGAACAAATCACATCCTTACCGGAGCCTTCAGAAGCGTCACGGCTTCCACCCATGGTGACGCTTTGCATTTCCGGTGGGAAAAAACAAAAAGTTCGTCCAGGTGACATCCTGGGAGCTTTAACAGGAGAAGCCGGTATTCCCGGCCAAAACGTAGGTAAAATAGATATTTTTGTTCATTTTGCTTATGTAGCTATTAAACGCAATTCAGCTAAAAAAGCGCTTGAGCGCCTTAATAACGGCAAAATTAAAGGCCGTTTTTTTAAGGTCCGACAGATATAGCCATTCCTATTTATTTTAACTAAATCAAATTATTAACAAATATGTCATTTTTATCACTCGATTTAATCGAGCCATTATTACAGGCCATCGACCAGAAAGGTTATCAAACTCCTTCTCCCATCCAGATCCAGGCTATTCCAGCTGTACTGGCCGGAAAAGATATTTTAGCAGCGGCTCAAACCGGAACCGGAAAAACAGCCGGTTTCGCTCTGCCAATATTGCAACTACTTAACAAGGCCAAGCCAAATACCAAAAGAAAAATAAGAACTTTGGTACTAACACCAACTCGTGAACTGGCAGCTCAGATTGATGAAAGCTTCCAGACTTATGGTCAATTTTTACCGATACAATCAACCGTAGTATTTGGTGGTGTTAATATCAATCCCCAAATCAAACGGTTGAAAAAAGGTGTTGACGTTCTCACAGCCACTCCGGGACGTTTACTGGACCTTCAAAACAGGGGTGACGCTGATTTGTCCCAAGTGGAATACCTGGTATTGGATGAAGCTGATCGGATGCTGGATATGGGCTTCATCCATGATATTCGAAGAATCCTTAAACGCTTACCCAAGAAACGCCAGAATATGCTGTTTTCTGCTACTTTTTCCACTGATATTCGTCAAATGGCTAAAGGGTTATTGCAATCACCGGTGCGGATTGAAGTGGCTGCCCGAAATTCAGCGGCAGAAAAAGTTGAACAATTGGTCCACCCCGTGGATAAACCATTAAAATCGAAATTACTCAGTCATTTAATCCGGGAAAGAAACTGGCCCCAGGTATTGGTTTTTACCCGTACTAAAAGTGGTGCTAATCGTTTACGGAATAAATTGGAAAGAGATGGTATCAATGCTGCTGCTATTCATGGTAATAAAAGTCAGAATGCCCGTACCCGGGCTTTGGCTGATTTTAAAGATCAAAAGGTTTGTGCGTTGGTTGCCACCGATATTGCTGCTCGTGGGTTGGATATTGAACAATTACCCTATGTGGTTAATTTTGAGTTGCCTGATGTGGTTGAAGATTATGTTCACCGTATTGGACGTACCGGTCGTGCCGGTGCTGGTGGACAAGCGGTTTCCCTGGTGAGTGGGGAAGAGAAAAAGCTGTTAGTCCAGATAGAAAAGATGGTGAAACAATCAATCCCCAAAGAGACCATAATCGGATTCGAACCTGATCCTAATCGGATCTTAACTCCCGACCCAAAACCAGTACCTCATTTCCGGAAACGGCGACCACCTCGCGCCCGGCACAACCGCTAAGCCGTCTCAAACCCCAATCCTGTCCACAAATCAGGATTGCATAAAAATAGATGATGACATAAATGGGTACGATGTTGACAGGTGTTGAAAGTTTTTATTTTTATCTTATTTTAAAAATTCTTTAACCACTGAATACACACACTGAAAAATAATTAAATCGGTTTTTCGTATTAAAACCAGGTAATCACAGATACAGAATACATAAAATTCTAATCTTCGTTATGCAAAATACTTTCTGTATATTCAGTGTGGTCTGTGGTTGGCTACTCAATAGGTATTTTAAAAAATTGTTGTGCTTTGAATTAATATTACCCATACCAAATGACAAAGAATCTGTTTATTTTCGCCAGAATGAAGGATAAAAAACAACCAGTGCCGAAAACATTTCCAATCTGCCAACTAACATATTCCAGGATAAAAACCATTTACCGATATCTGAAATGTGCGCATAGTTTTCAGATGGTCCCACACTTCCAAATCCCGGACCGATGTTCATCAGTGTGGCGATAACAGAACTCATCCCGGAAATATAATCCATATCATCAGATAACACCATAAAACATCCACCACCTAAAACCATAAAAATATTGACGATAAAATAGCAGATCGCCAGATCTATCATTGAATATTCTATCAGTCGTCCATTGAGTTGGATTGATACCACAGATAGAGGTTGAAGGAAAATTCTTTTAATAGAAGCCACCAAATACTTCCAGATAATAACATAGTGAACCACCTTTATTCCACTGGTAGTTGAACCGGCACAGGCACCAACAAAACAAACAACCCACAGAAACATCTGGGCAGATTGAGGCCATAGTTCATAATCCGCAGTAGTAAATCCGGTTGTGGTTAACAGAGACATCACCTGAAAAGTCGCGTATCGAACCGAATCCGCCGGGCTGCCATAGGTCCCATCTTTCCATAATATCCAGGAGACAATTCCGCAAAAGGCTAAAGTAAATCCCATATACCAACGAAATTCAGTATTAATTCTAAGTGCCTTCCAATCCCCCTTGACAATCTGATAAAACAAGACAAAGGTCATTCCTCCTAAAAACATAAAAACAATCACTACCCAATCGAAATATACATTGTCATAATGCCCCATACTGGCATTTTTGGGAGAGTATCCCGAGGTAGAAACTGTTCCAAAGGCATGACACATCGAATCAAAAATTGACATCCCCCCAGCACTTAGCAATATTATCTGCAGAATGTTTAAAGCCATGTAAATACCCCAGAGTCGAACCATGGCATCGCGATTCCGAGGCTTAAACTTTTCTTTAGTAATGACCTGACCCGGGCTTGATTCTGCGCGAAAAATACGCATTCCCCCGACACCATGCGGCAGAAAAATAATCGTTAGGGTAAGGAAACCCATACCACCCAACAAGTGGGTTTGACTCCGCCAAAAAAGAAGTCCGTGGGGCACAATCTCAATATCGGTCAGGATCGTTGCCCCGGTGGTGGTATACCCCGACATCATTTCAAAAAAACCATCTGTAAAGGAAGGGATTGACTGGTGGATCATAAAGGGCAAGGCAGAAACAGCGGAAACCAGAACCCATCCGAACACCGCAATGAAGAGTCCATCCTTGGTTTTTAAAGTATTACAGCGACGACAAAACCACCATAAAGGTATTCCCACAACTAAAATGATCAAGGCCGAAATTAAAAATGAATTCAAATCTCCTTCCTGGTAATACAAGGAGCAGATTATCGGTAAAATCATTGATATTGCGGTAATGACCAGCAGCTTACCCAATACGTTGGCGATAGATCCAAAATGCATAATATGTTATTTTTAGCGGGTTTACCCTTGAAATAGTTCCTGAAGGTTTTTAAGCATCATGGATCCACAAACAGCGATAGCACGATCACCTTCCCGCAAATGCGTATCCCCCACAGCAATTTCCCAATTACCATTACGATGGATGGCCCCAATAAGTATCTTACCATAAAAATTTGAATCCAATTTCTTAAGTGGCGTTTTGCAAATTAAAGCGCCTTTCTTGACGTTAAATTCGACAATATCCATATCAAAACCGTGTAGATGCGCCACAGAAATTAATTCTCCCCTCCGAATAAACTTGATAATCTGATTACCTGCCAGGATTTTTTTATTCAAGACGATATCCAATCCAATGGTTGAAGACAAAACCAGGTATTCCTCTTTATTAACCATGGCGATCGTTTTGGCCTGACTATTAGGATTCTTTTCACTAATGAGGTTTTTGGCCAGTATACTACTCATGACATTTGTTTCATCATCCTGAGTGGTTGTGATAAACGTATCCATATCTGTCAAACCAGCTGTGTCCAGTACATCTGCACTCGATCCATCTCCATGCAAAACTTCAGTATTGCCTAATGTATTGGAAAGTTCTTTGGCATCGAATTCGTTGCGTTCAATAAGTTTAACCCGAACAGATTTACCCAGCAATTCTGCCACCCTGGCCCCGATCAGACCTCCCCCTAAAATCATTACCCGATGTCGGTTGTATCGTTTCATACCTGTCAATTCCATTAGTTTTTCCAGAGCTTTCTGGTTAGCCATCACCAGGATTTGATCATTGGGCTTAATTTGGTTGTTACCACCTGGGATAATGGTGGTTGTGCCTCGAGTGATGGCCAGTAACCGAAAAAAGAAATCACTATATTCCCGGGAGATTTCGTTCAATTTCTTGTTAGCCAGCGGGGACGATTCATGGATTCGGGTCGCCATAACTTGCATCTGCCCTTCATCAATTTCGATAATTTCATTCCCGGCTGTTCGTTTAACCAGCCGAACTATTTCCTGGGCCGCCAATTCTTCCGGGTGAATAATCAGGTCGATTTTCAAATCTTCCATATTTAATACAGAAGTACCGGTACATAATTCCAAAGATCGCACCCGGGCAATTTTGCGTTGAATCCCGAAACGGTCCGCAATGATGGATGACAATATATTGACAGCATCATTATCAGTGACAGCAATTAGGTAATCCATCTTTTCAACATCGGCTTCTTTCCAGCAATCCGGACTCATGGCGTTTCCTTTTAGGATTCTGGCATCGATACTACCTTCAGCTTGCTGTATTATTTTGCTATCCTGTTCTATCACAGTGATCGCATATCCTTCATGGGCAAGCCGTTTTGCCAGGTAGAAGCCGACACCACCGAGCCCTAGTATTAGAATATTTTCATCTATTTTTGATTTTTTAAAATTCATAGTATTTTTTGAATTAAAAAGGCTTATTCTTCGAATACAATAATCGTTATTAACCAATTCAGCAAGTAATGCTTAAAAGCTTCTTCGTATGCATTGGTATGACAGCTCTGCCAATCTATTTCTTTAACGGTGTCGTAAATAGTTCCGAAATACCGCTAATCCTTTTTCGATATTTTTACGTCCAAACCCAATACGAAATCGATCCTGAGGTGTTTCCATTAATTCTGAATGATAAATTTTAGGTGGCAGAAGCAACACACCGGTTTTGTCCACTAAATTTTCACAAAACTGATTGGTATCACCCGGACCTTTGTATCTTGGATAACCAACACAACTACCGTCTGATCTCTGCCACTCAAACAGATCAGGGAACTCATTAAAGAAATTTACTACCTTTTCAGCGTTACTGTTCACTAAAGAGCGGTTTCGTTTTAAGATTCGATCCCTGGCTTTAAGAGCAATAATGGCCAATTGTTCACTAGGGGCCGGGTTACAAATAGAAAGGTAATGTTTATAACGCTCCAGTTTTTGTAGGACTTTTAAGTCTTTCGTCATAATCCAACCAACTCTTAGACCGGGAAGACCATAAGCTTTGGACATCACATTCAGGGACAATCCTTTCTCGTAAACATCTGCAACCTGGGGAATTCGAATCGAATCATCACGTTCAACTAAACGATATACTTCATCATTGAAAAGATAAATACCTCTCTCCCGACACAGGTTGATCAGGTCCTGATAGCAGTCTTTCTGAAGTACAGTTCCAGTCGGATTGTTCGGAAAATTGATGGATATGAGCTTTGTATTGGATTTGAGTAAGCTTTTTACCTGGTCAATGTCTAAAGACCAATTCTCGTTCTCATTTAGTGGCACTCCTGTTACTTCGCAAATATCAAGGGGGACTGTTTCTGATGATTGATAATTGGGCACAACGACAAGGGCATGGTCGTCTTGATTGAGAAGTACACGCATTGCAGCATACAGCCCTTCTGCTGCTCCCGCAAAACATAAAATATTTACTGCTTTGGCAGTATCATATGTTTTGGCAATTTCCTCTCTGAGTTCTTCATGACCGTAGGATTCTGTGTATCCCAACCACTGTTCCTCAAAGGCTTTTTTGTCTGCTGGTGAGGCCATGGATAAAAGCTCAGGTAGAGACATACTCTCAATGTCTGATGCTGTCAGGTGATATTTTGCGGTAAATTCCCATTTACATAAATAAACTTCCAGTGCCATATTTCGCATGTTAATTCCTCCTAATTGATTGTTTCAATTGTTTATAAGTATTATTGGGCATGGTCAAGTACCCCCCAAATGTCACGCCAATTAAGCGCTCTAAACTGCCTCTTTGATAAGGGCCGTTTACTAAAAATACTGTCTTTGACTCACTTTTGATTTGTAAATAATCCAATTTCAATTTAGTCTGTCTTTTATCATAAATAGTGTCTGAACGGAAAGTAGGAAATTTTGGGACATGTACGTTTTCAGATAAACGGTTATTGCTTGATATCAGGTTGTTACGAGGATCGTAAGACTTCGTAGCGATACCCTAAAATTCCGGCTAATTAGCAACCAGTTGAATTTCAGTATTTTTCGTTCAAGCACTAAATAAAATTAATTAAATTACTACATCATTAAACATACTAATAACCATGTTGGATTGTCGACAATTAGAAGCCTTAGCCGCTATTATTAATGCCGGTAATATTAAATTTGTCAAGAGAGCCTTCGTAAATTCAGGATGACCGAAGTGGTTAAGTTTGTTGCAAACATTTTGCCGGGAACCGGCTTAAAAACTCATTACTTTATCAATTTCTCTTCATATTTTCTTTACAATTGATGTGTAATTTAATATTCTTAATACAATATATCCCTTAATTTGTTAATTGTTAACAATAGAACCATTATTGGTAAGGGATTAGTTGTTTATTATAACCTGTACACGGAGAAGTGTTATGTTTAGTTTTAAGAAAATTTTGCCAGTTTTTTTGATGTTTGTCATGGTAAGTAGCATCGGATTTGCCGGAGATCTTGCAAATTTCCATAACAAATTGGATGAAGCTTATGCCCCCTACCGAATGTCTTTATCCCTAACCAACAAGAAAGATAAGCAAGAAGCTGCAATTAAAACCATGAATGCGTTTACTAAAAAATGGGCGGCTCTAAGTAGCACGTATTTGAATAATCCACCGGCACCATATAATGAATCTCCATTGTGGAAGAGTACAATCACAAAAACTTCTGAGGTCATGAAAGAGGGACTTACCCTGGTAAAAGCGGGTAAGCTTAAAGCCGGACATAAAACCATTGAAGCTATTCGGGGAATGTTAGGAAAGCTAAGAAAAAGTGTTAGTATTCGAAATTTTAGCGACTATGTTAATACCTATCATACCGAAATGGAACATCTGGTTGGTGTAAAATATAGCAAACAGAATTTAAATGCGAAAGCTATCATCAAACTCAGGGAAAAAGTTGCTGTTTTAAGATTTTTAATGAATGAAGCAAAGGCAGCTACTCCCAAAAAATATTCTGAAAACGCTACGTTCCAAAAGTTCCTTAACGGTAACATCAAACTATTGCAATTGTTACATCAGAGTTTAGAAAAAGGAGATAAAAATAAGGTGTTGGCAATACTACCTAAAATTAAGCCAGCTTATGGGAAGCTTTTCATTAAATTTGGTTAATTTTATTATTAACCTTTTTTAAATGAATTGATTCTGAAAAAATAAAAAGTATTTTCTATTCAGATTTACGACACTGTGCAGCGAGGAATGTCAAAGTTAACATCCCTCGCTATACTTTGAATGAGAAAGGGGTTAAAAAAACTTTGATTAGTACTCGCATCAGTATGATATGAAACTTAAAACATTACGTGTTATCATTGCATTGATATCCTTTTCTCTGTTTTTACTGCTTTTTTTTGCTGAAGAGGCGATTCAGAGTTCAATATCCGGCGGTCTGTTGTATTTGCAATTTACCCCATCCCTGGTTAAATTCCTCTCACCTGTCGTTAAAGTTTCATTTGGATTCCTTATTGTCATATTCCTGACGCTTTCATTTGGAAGAATTTATTGTTCGGCACTTTGCCCTCTGGGTATCTCAATAGATCTCTTACATCGATTACCCAGTTTTAAAATCCTTAAACGATCCAAACACAAATTTAAAACGGCCTGGAAAAAAACACGTCTATTTTTCTTTTTTGCAGTGCTGATCAGTATGGTCGCAGGCTCATTAAGCCTGCTTAATTTGTTAGACCCTTATAGTTTATTCGGTCGGATGATGACCAATTTATTGCGTCCAATTCAGGTACTCATTCATAATCTTTTGGTAACGTGGCTGGAAAATAAGGAAATTTATATTTTTTCTTCACTGGAGCCTTTTTATGTTTCATTAAAGATAGTTTCTATTACGCTATTATTTGCACTGCTGATCATCTGGTTTGCCTATAAATACGGAAGATTATATTGCAATTCTATTTGTCCAGTAGGAACCCTCCTTGGTTTTTTTTCCAGGAATGCTCTTTTAGGGTTTCATATCGATAAAGATTCCTGCACACGATGTCGCCGCTGTGAAAAAAAATGCAAAGCGGATTGCATTGACAGTCGTCAGCACCTGGTGGACCTTTCACGTTGCGTTAGCTGTTTTAATTGCATAGATGCCTGTTCGGAATCAGCCATTGCATATAAATCCATTGTGCCCTTGTTTTCTGCCTCATCAGAGTCACCACAACGACGTCAACTACTGGTCAAGGCAGTGTCTTTTATGGGTATGATTGCGTTTATGAGGCTCCCTTATAACTCAACAATATTACCTCAAATAGCACTTGGTAATAATCAGGTGATAACACCACCAGGCTCAATAAATCAACAACACTTTGTCGAGGCTTGTACTGCTTGTCACCTTTGTGTTGATGTATGCCCAACCCGAGTTTTACAACCTTCAATGATGCAATATGGTAGTAAAGGTATCTTACAACCAGCCTTAGACTTTCAGGTTGGTTATTGTGAAAATGAATGTAATTTGTGTGGAAAAGTTTGTCCGACAGGAGCGATACAGCCTTTAATACTTGAAATCAAAAAAACTGTAAAAATAGGTCAGGTATTATTAAAATCAGATTTATGTATTGTTTTTGACCGCAAAGAACAATGCGGTCTCTGCATCGAAATTTGTCCAACCAAAGCCATTACACCCTTGGAAATTGAAGGGTTACTTCATCCTGAAGTAGAGCAAGACCTTTGCACAGGTTGTGGCGCCTGCCAATTTATATGTCCCACTGAACCAAAGTCATTAATAGTAACGGCTATTGACAAACACGAATTTGTGGATTTATCCAAAATTGAGAATCAGCCTGTTGATGAAGATGTAGATGACTTTTTGAAAGATTTGGATCTTGATCTGGACCTGTAAGATGAAACAGTGCCCAACCCTTTCCAATTAGACCATATAACTTAAATGCTTGATCAGCTCATGAAGTAACTCATTGATATCAATGGGTTTATTTAAGCATGCTTCAAATCCTACATCCAGAATTTTGGTTATATTTTGATCTTCCAAAAATGCTGTTAACGCAATCACCGGAATATCTTTGGTTTGACCTTCTACTTTGAGTATTTTAGTAGCCTCAATCCCGTCCATTACCGGCATCATGATATCCATAATAATCAATTCAGGATGATGTTTTTGAACCATTTTAATTGCCTCTTCCCCATTTCCAGCCAATAGAACCTCACATCCCCTTTTTACTAGACTTTTTTCCAATAATTTTCGATTCAGATCTACATCATCCACAACCAATATTTTTGCATCCATAAAAGATATTGTATTTTGATCGAAAAATAAAACTTCATCTTTTTGATCTGCTTCTATAACCGTTTTAATATCTTTAAACACCAATTTAAAGGTACTGCCGACACCCACTTCACTTTTAAGTGATATTTCACCGTTCATCATCTCTGTTAATCTATGGCAAATCGTTAGACCTAGTCCGGTACCTCCATACTTTCGGGTACTTTTACCATCCTGCTGGGTAAATGAATTAAAAATGAGCTGTTGACCTGCTTTAGGGATTCCGATGCCTGTATCCTGCACCTTAATTTCTAAATCGATAATATTCTCACTATCCCGATGAACTGATATATCCGATGAAAGCGTAATCTGTCCGTTTTCTGTAAATTTCATAGCGTTACCAACCAGGTTAAACAGTACCTGTCTTAACCTGGTTTTATCAAAAATGATGTCATAAGAAATATCTTTTTCAAATTTCTGGACAAATTTATATTTTTTTCCACCGCCTTCATTTTAAAGATCTGTTCAATTTCAAAAAAGAGGGCTTTTAAGTCAAAGCAGGAGGTTTTAATTTCCAATTTACCTGTTTCAATTTTAGACAGATCCAGGATATCCATAATCAGAGCCAGCAATTGTTTGCCGGCTGAACGAATAGAAATAAGGTATTCCTGTTGGGTGGGATCACTAGTTACCTGTGACAGTAATTCACTAAAACCATTGATTGCATTCAGAGGCGTTCTCAATTCATGACTCATATTTGCCATAAACTCGTCTTTGGTTTTGTTGGCAATTTTAGACTCCTCCTGGGCAATTCTTAGACTGTTTTCAACCGCTTTTCTATGGTCGATTTCTTTTAATAGATTTTTGTGTTCGGTTTCGTATTGTTTGGCTTTATATGTAGTTAAAGAAAGCTTTTCCGTTAAAATCATTGAGAATATTCGAAAAAGTGTACTATGTAAGGGACCGTTTCTCACATCTGTGTATCGACCGACGACATCTGCATCGATGCT